>JABLTS010087746.1_pt1 | contig 19674 bp, 26 predicted proteins | sample 7160081 | NCBI WGS metagenome assembly JABLTS01 (sample SAMN14651231, study PRJNA627086) | human gut metagenome | isolation source: feces | host: Homo sapiens | reverse complement strand
CAAGAATGTTCCACGTGAAACAATGACCCACCAGGCCACGTAGTGAATTATGTGAAATTACAAAAATACTTGTATTCTAGAATAGGTGTGTTATACTATAGGTGTAAAGAAATGAGGGACAACAAAAATGAGTAAACTTGAAATGACATTAATGGAAGTATATGACGAAGTATTACTAGATATTTATAATAATGCGGTAGAGTCTATTAAGTTTGTGGATGAATCTGAATTGAAAAAAGAGTTAGTTGTTAACTATATTAAGTTATTGAATATTATTTTATTAATTGGCTTAAGAGATGATGATGTAACAGTTGGTGATTTTATTTATTTAGTTTCACAGGTTAATGATTTAGCAAATGAATTACTTAAGTACATTAAAGATGAGTATATTTTTATTTAATTGGAGGCTATGTAGATAATGACTAGAAAAGAAGAATATCATTGTGCAATGTTAGCGATTTATAGAAGTGGTAGAGATTTTATTAAGTCGTCAAGGATGTTTTATGGATTGAAATTTGAAGTTTTATGTAATTCTTATATTATTTTATTTGATGAAATTTTATATTGTGCATTTTTAGATGATTTTATTACACTAGATGATTTTAAAGAGCTATCAAAATATGCTGATAAGCTAACTCGTTATTTAAGGGAGTGTTTAGAATGAGTCGAATCTATAAACATGGGCACTATCCAAGTGAGTTAACAATGGATAATATTAACAGAATCGTTGATATTATAGAGACTTATTTATGTGATTATAAACTTGGCTTTCATCTAGTATATCAGCGTAGGCATTTAATTAGAATGGATATTTGCAAATTAGGTTCAAAATCCATTATAGGCTCATATTCTTTTAAATATGAGACGTTAACACTTTTTAAACGAAAAGTTTTCCAAGGTGTTGTTTCACTTGGTGATATGATTCAAGAAAATGAAAGACGAGGATATAATTATGATTAGTAATTTAATACTTGCAAGTTTCATAATTTGGATTATATTATCTGTATACCAAATATATCAGCATTGCAAAGGAAACTTCAAATATTATAAAGTGTCAAACAGATACATAAATTTCATTATATTATTAATCATAATGTTAGTTATGTGGTTTGTGTTAATAAATATGCAAATTGATGAATTATTGGAGGTGCGACATGTAAAATGTTAATGAGTTATGACTTCTCTATAAAAGCGTATAGGTTGTAAAAGTGTTGTTATGCTGATTTCAAAATTAAACAACTTGAAATAATTTAATTAAAAAAGCAATGTTAAAATTAAAAGGAGAAAATTAAAATGGAACAAATTAAAAATGAAGTATTAGCAATGGAAAACAATGGTTTAGTGGTTACTGAGGATATGACACATGAACAGCGTGTTAACTTATTTAATGCTGTAAACAATGCGGAAGGTTTAAGCGATCAAGTTGGTAAAGATTTATTCTTAACAGGCTTTATTGTTCAGGATGTAGAAAAAGAAAATGAGCAAACAGGCGAAATCATTTGTTCGAAATTAATCACTGTAATTGATAAAGACGGTAAGGCATATGCTACAAATAGTAAACCTTTCTTACAATCATTAAAACAGTTAAAGCAGGTATTTAACTATGATTGGACAAAAGAACCGGTATGTGTGACAATCATTCAGAAAAAATCAAATTCAAGCTCAAATAAATATTTAAGCATGGCTGTAAAATAGCCTAATAAATTAAGGGTGTTAGCCAAACACCCTTTTATTTTTGGCTAAAAGGGGGTGTTTAAAATGGCTAAAATGAGAAAAAGCACGAAAGATGTTAAGCGTCTAAGAAATGCTATAGCAAGTGCTAAACGAACTGCTACAAAAGCGCAAAACATGGGGCAAGATGTTGTTTTTAATGATATTCGTACAATAAAAGATTTCAATGATCGTAAAGAATTTAATAAATATTTACGTTCCATTGAACGATTCAACAAAGAAAATCGTTATATTCAAAATCAATACGGTGTTGTTTTCAATCGAAATGATATTGAAAAAGCGAATAAATTAATAGATAAACAAAACCGACAAAGAAGAGGTCTAGCAAGAAATGTTGGACTAACAAAACTAAAAGAAACAAAAGGCGGTATATCTACAAATGTAAGTGTTAAACAGGCGCTATCTGTATTGAAGGATGATAGAGGCGGATTTTTTGAACCGGTCCATCACGTTAACATTCAATCGTATAGGTATCCTAAACAACTAGATAATAGGATAGAGAGCCTAAAAGAAAATACGAAAAAGAAGTCAAAGAAAATTAGAACGTTGAGAAAAAATTATAAAAAAGCAATATCCGAACAAATAAAAGGTATGAATATCACAGAAGAAGAAGGAAAACAAATATTAGAAGACATTAATTCTTTAAGTGATAGTGATCTAATTAAATGGTTTTACCAGGAACGAAAAGCGATAAATACTTTTAAGTATTTGGATTTAAGCCGTGAGTACACAGAAAATCAAAAATTTGTGAATGAGCAGCTAAGTAAAGCTATGCGAGATGATATGGCGGATGTAAGAGATAGTCTGGCGGTGTTTACCGGACGTGCTTATGTCAAAGATGGAATTGTTACATACAAAGAATAATGTAAAGGGGGTTGTAGTATGTCAAAGAAAAAAGAGCCTAAAGAAATATGGGCTTGTGATTTTGAAACTATAACCGACCCTTTAGACTGTAGAGTTTGGGCATGGGGTGCAAGTTTTGTTAGTGATTCAAGTATAAAAGAATATGGTAATAGTATTGACGGTTTCATTGAATGGTGTAAACAGAAAACACGTAAATTATATTTTCATAACCTAGCTTTTGATGGTGAGTTTATTGTGAGCTGGTTATTATCAAATGGTTATGAATATTCGGATAAACCTAAAACAGGGTGTTTTAAAACAATTATATCGAATACTGGTTTGTGGTATTCCATTGAAATATGGTGGAAATACTCAATTTATCGCTCAACAAAAACAACCATATGGGATAGTTTTAAACTAATTCCATTTAGTATTGAGAAGATTGCGCACGATTTCAATTTACCAATACGTAAATTGAAATTAGATTATAAGGCTAAACGTGAGATAGGTCACGAACTAACACCGCATGAAGTAGATTATTTATTCAATGATATTGATATCGAAGGTATGGCATTGAACGAATGTTTTAAGCTTGGATTTAACAAAATGACAGCCACTAGCTGTAGTTTTGAGGCTTTTAAGAAAACTTTACCAATGGCATTTGAAAAGATATTCCCACCGTTAGAAATGAATGTCGATAGTGATTTAAGACCTGCTTATAGCGGTGGTTTCGTGTGGGCAAACCCGGAACTAAAAGAAAAAGAAATAGGGCAAGGAATTGTATTTGACGTAAACTCGTTATTTCCTAGCCGTATGTATTATGAATTATTACCATATGATACACCTATTTACTTTGAAGGTGAATACCAACAGGATGATGAATATCCACTATGGGTAGGTGTTGTTAGTTTTGCGTTTGATATTAAAAAGGACCATATACCGTGTATTAGCTTAGATAAGTTTTCTAGATTTTTTGGGAGTAAAAAATACGTTGAAAGTTCAAATGGGGAGGTTGTACGTATGACTTTGACTAGTGTTGATTGGGAATTATTTAATGAACAATATGACATTTACGATGTAGAGTTCATTAATGGTTATAAATTTAGGGGGTGTGTAGGTATTGCAAGACAGTTTATTGATGAACAAATGGAAGTTAAAAAGAACTCCAAAGGTGCACAAAGATTTATTGCGAAAAGACAATTAAATTCGGTTTATGGAAAATTTGCAACGAATCCAAATGTGACACCTAAAATTCCATTTATTGATAAAGATGATGGTGTTTTACGTTTACATGATCCTATGTATACAACTTTTGTAGATGGTGAAGTTAAAGAAGTGATTGACGAACAATTTCGCGATCCTATTTACCTCCCATATGGTGAATTTGTAACCGCATACGCACGTAAATATACAATTACAACAGCGCAAAAAGTAGGTATGCATAGAGTTGCTTATATTGATACGGATTCAATACACCTAGTAGGCACACAAGTTCCTGACGCAATTAAAGATATTATTGATGATAAAGAACTTGGATATTGGGGTCTAGAGTCTGTATTTAATCGTTCTTATTTCATTGGTGCTAAAAGTTATGTTGAAGAAATTGAAATCAGTTATAAGGATTATGTAGAACACCAGCAAGAATTTATTAGTGAAAACGATTGTAAAGATAAGCTGTATTATATTCGTGGGGGTGTATGTTATTATTTAAACGTTAAATGTGCTGGTATGACACAAAAGGCTAAACAGAATGTAACATATGACAACTTTAGAGTTGGAAATGTTATTAATGACTGTTTAAAGAAAACGCATGTACCCGGTGGCATTGTATTAGTAGATAGACAATTTAGCATTAAAAGTAGATAGGAAGGTGATAATGTGATAAGTGTTTTAAATGTCATAATAAAATATTTAATTATGGCGTTGTGTTGTTTTGGTGTAACATTTCTATTTGTTGTATATGCTATAGGAATGATATTGATATTTGTTTGGGTTATAAAGGAGTGATATTTATGAATTTATTGTTAAATATAGTTATTGTTGTTTTCGTTGGTTTGATTATGGATTATAGTTATACTCATTTACGAAATGAAAATAAAACCTTACGAAAAGATGTTGATGAACTACAATATAAGTTGTTAACTTATGAAAATGGTGGAATATTTGAAGAGTGTGATAAAAGATTAAAAGAATTTAATGAGATCATGTTCGGAAGTCCTCCATTGAAAAATAAAGTGGTAATTGTTAGAAGTATAAAAGACTATGATTATAGCGCGTATAGAAAAGATATAGACGCACTGAATGAATATTTAAAAGATGGTTGGAGCATTGTCAACCATGAAACAAATGAATTTGTCCACACATATATATTAGGAAAGCCGTTAGCATGGACTAAAGAAGGTGATAATAATGTTGAGTGAAAAGTCTAAAGAAAATAGAAATAAATGGTATCGAGATCATGTTAATAAATATTGTGTTTGCGTCAATAAAAATGAAGTTGAAGTCGTTGACTATATTGAAGATTTACTGAAAAAGAAAAAGTTTAGCCAGTACGTTAAAGATAAAGTTAAAGAAGATTTGGCAAAAAGTAAATAACATGCTAATATATAAACGTAAGGAATAAAGAACGGAAATCAGACATGTATACCGGGTTTACTTACGGTGAAACGTACCGGTAACATATATAGGAATAGTAAACTAGCTGGTAACACTTTAAACTTTACAACCTATATTTTTAAAACTCTCCTAAAAGAGGGTTTTATTTTTTATTGACTTTACAATATTAATATCATATATTTATAAATAGAAGGGATGTGTAAAAATGGAACGTGACGAATTAAGAAACAAGTTTACGGAAGTATTGACAGTTGAAGACCAAGCGGAACGCTCAACCATGCTGAATGACATGCGAGCGGAGGTTGAAAAAACTTATACAGAATTGGACAACTTAAAAGCTGAAAATACAAAATTAGTTGAAAAGAATACTTCTTTAACAGAAGCAAACTCTAAACTATTTATGCAAATTGGTGTCGAAAAATCGGGCGGAGAAAAGTCAAAACATGAAGCGCCAATGGATTTAAGAAAATTAGGGATTTAATGAAAGAGGTGATTTAGATGTCAAAAACAACAGGGAAAGATGTGACTAAAACGTTACAAAATGACTTAGGAATGGACCACGAACCAACAGGGCAAGAAGTCGCAAGCGCGATGTATGCAATGAGTTCTAGCAACTTTAGAAGTACAATTGGAGATCCAAATGAAACGAGTTCTTTAGAGTTTATGAACGGTTTATTAGAATATCCGGATACTTTAGGTGTTGAGTTTATGAATTTAGCAACACGCATTGGTAAAGTGATTGCACACCGCAATATTCTAACGAATAAATTAGCTCCATTCAAAATGGAGAACATGCCTTTAGGCTATACTATGGAAGAGTATTTCGTTGAGTGTGCTAAAGAGCACGAATACAATCAAGCGGACGCGGAAAACACTCTTTTTAAGAGAAGTTTACCCGACATTAAAACAGCTTTCTACGTAGTAAACAGAAAGTCATATTATCCAGCAACTATCACGGATGATGATTTACGTAAGTACTTTGTTACTTGGGATGGTGTAAATAGTTTGATCGCTCGTATAGTTGACTCTATGTATAATGGTGACAACAAAGACGATTATAACTATATGAAATCCGCTTTAGTTACTCATTATGAAAATGGACACATGAAAATTGTAAATACGAACGCCGTAACAGATACGGATACAGCGAAAGAATTAGCCCGTAAAATTACAGAATACGTATCTTATTTAACTGAGCCAACAAATGAATATAACGCTATGGCAGTTACCAAACAAAACGAATACGATGACATTTATGTCATTTTAAACGGTAAAACAAATAGCTACTTAAACATTGATTGGTTAGCTCAGACATTCCAATTAGAGTTTGCTCAATTCAAAACTCATGTATTAGTATTGCCAACTTTACCAAGTACGGCACAAGGTACTATCGAGGCAATTGTGTGTGATTCAGAAATTTATAGAGTATTTGACCAAAAATATAGCGTAGGTGTTGCGTATAATGCTAAAGGCTTATATTGGAATTACTTTTTGCACCACTGGGAAGGTATCGCAACAAGTCGCTTTGCAAACGCGATTGCTTTTGTATCCGGAAATGTTGAGGAAAAAGTTACAGCGATTTACTCAAATCCTCAAGTTGTGGAAGTTCGTAAAGGTGCGACTATCACCGTACCGTTTACAGTTCAAATAAGTGGTTTAAATGCTAAGTATAGTTTAACAGCTACATCTAGTGTAGAGGATAAAGTTAAAGCTACAATCGAAAGTGATTTAAAACACGTTAAGATTGAAGGTTTAGACGCTATTGACGCGGAAGGTTTAGCAACTGTAACAATTAAAGACACAGTTTCCGAGGTAACTTGTGATATTAAGGTTGTATATAACGTATAGTTATGTTATAATATCGGTGTCATGAGTAGGACATGGCACCCCTCCTTTCTATTATTTAGGTAAATTGCAACTTAGGAAAAAGAGTTATTAATTTAACTCTTTTTCTTTTATTTTTATTTATTTTGTATTAGTATGTATTTGAAGGTGGTGAGATCATGTTAAGAAAAACTAAAAAGAAACAATCAGCAAGTCAAACAATTAAAGAACAATTTGAGCAAAACCAAGAGATCAAAATAGATATTGATAATTTTTTGCCAAAATTTGACGAGGTAAAGTTAAGCGGTAAAAATTTAGCTCAAAACTATGTGAGTGAATTTAATACGGGTATGAATATTTACCAATGTTTAAATTATTTACAAGGTTATATTGGTTGGCTGGTAAAAGCTGTGAATGATGTTGTTAAAAAATGGAATAAAAACATTGAGGACATGATTAAATATTGTATTGAACTGTCTAAAAGTGAATTCGATAAACACTGGGCTGAGTTAAAACCTCAAGTTATTGAGTTGACGAAACAAACAACAATCAATCAATTCAATGAAAAATGGGAAGAATTAAAACCTCAAGTTATTGAGTTGACGAAACAGACAACGATTAATCAATTCAATGAATCATGGGAAGAATTAAAGCCTCAAGTGATTGAGTTGACGAAACAAACAACAATCAATCAATTCAATCAGTCATGGGAAGAATTAAAGCCGGAGTTAACGCAATATGTTAACAATACTATTAATAATTATATTGATAATCAAGATTCTAAAATTGGTAAAATGTATGACGATTTATCTATTTTGTTAACTAACTTAAAGAATAGTGGAGCTTGGACACAAACGGGTGATACGATTTTTGATGGTCATATGACAGACGGTAGAAACATCGCTACAGGTAACATTAATATCTTTGGTGGAAGTGTTGACGGCGGTTCTTATATCCGTACAAATAGCGGAAGCACTGAAAATGATTTGGCTGGTGGTGTATAATGGCATGGCAATATTTTTATGGTGCATTTGATAATACCGGACCATATACGAATGTTGTTTTAGGTGGCTCACCCGAAAATACCGGACCTTTTGGAGCACCATTAGCAACAGCGCACGCGTTAGGATACGGTAAGGGTATTAACTTTACAGATAATGGAAATTATGGTGTAACATTTATTTTAGATTTAGTAGGTTACGCTATAACAGACGCTCAGCAGTATGTGGCGGATGGTTATTATGTTGGTGATACTTCTAATACATATGACTATTTTATTATTGTTTCTAAGTCAACAGACAATCAAGCCTCATGGACACAATTATTAAGAGAAAAGATATTTACGCATACCGGACAAATGCCTTTAAATTATAGGCAAGGCTGGGATGGTACGGCACGAGCGAGCCAATGGAGTAAATTTATCCAATTATCAAATGATACTACACACGTTAAAATTGAGTTACAAGGTGAGAATGTTACTTTTCCACACTCGAATATTTACAGTATTCAGCAGGTGATACCCGACTTTAGACCGTGGGGTATTCGTAAAAGTGGCGTATTAAAATCATTAAATAAAGACACTGGATTTTTAAAAATACGAAAATCAAACTCATGGAAGGACATAGCAAAATATAGTTATGATAAAGTAGGAAAAGAAAACCAAGGTACGAGCCGAATTCGTAAAAATGGAAAATGGTTAGGACAAGGAAAAATAGGCAGTTAAAAAATAGTTGAACATTCAACTATTTTTTTATATTATAGAAAATGAAAGAGGTGATTAAAATGAAAATTATTTTAGTGGCATTGGTTTTCAATGGTTTGGATTTGGTAACAGGTATCGTTGGTGCTTTACGAGAAGGTGAACAAATCAAGTCGAACAAACTAAGAGACGGACTTTTTAAAAAGGTTGGTTTTATCTTTTGTTATACTTTAGGTATTGCTATTAATTATGCGGAAACTTATTTAACTTTACCTTTTGGAGTTGATTTAGTACCGGTGATTTGTACATATGCAATTATCACAGAGGTGGTTAGTATTATCGAGAACATTTCAAAAATCAATAGTGATATCTTACCGGATAAACTAAAAGAACTAATCGGATATAAAGAGGGTGAATAGTATGGATTTTGATAAAATAAAACAAAATATTTTAAATTCAAGTGAAACATCTACGAGCGAAAGCGAAAGTATTTCAAACTCAGAGTTACATGAAGAATTTGAGATCAATAACTTTTTACCGGAGTTCGAGCCTTTAAAGTTAAGTGGTAAGAATTTAGCTCAGCAATATGTGAGTGCATTCAATACGGGTATGAATGTCTATCAATGTTTAAACTATTTACAAGGGTACGTTTATACACTCGTAACGGCTATGAATGAAACAATTGAGGCATGGAATACAGTAGTGCCATTATTAGAGCAAGCAACGAAAGAATGGACAGATGAGGAATTCGACTATAAATGGTCAATTCTAAAACCTCAAGTAATTGAACTAGTTACAAATTTAACAATTGAAACATTCAATAAGGCATGGGAAGAATTAAAACCGGTTGTTATTAAACTGGCACAGGATACAACAGACGCCGAATTTAAAAAACAATGGGATATTTTAAAACCGCAAGTTATTACACTGGTGGAAGAAACAACAACAAATAAATTTAATGAGGAATGGGAAAAATTAAAACCTACGATCATACAATTATCAACAGATACAACAATTGAGCAATTTAATAGATCATGGGAAGAATTAAAACCGAAAGTTATTAAATTATCACAAACTACAACAAGTAATAAATTTGATGAAAAATGGGAAGAATTAAAACCGAAAGTTATTGAGTTAGCACAAACAACAACTAATACAAAGTTTGATGAAAAATGGACCGAATTACAACCAACATTAAATACAACGGTTGAGAATCTAGTTAACACAAATTTAGAAACATTTAAAAGTACATTGTGGCAGGAAGTTACTAAAAATGAAAGTTTCCCTTTCTTATTACCCGAAAATTTTGGGGCTGTAGGTGATGGCACTACGGATGATAGTAGGGCTTTTACTGAATGTTTTGCTAGAGCAAATGCAAACCATAAATATATTTTATTAAGCAACAAAATGTATTTAATTACTAATACTTTAACGGATATCAGTGATACAAATATAATAGGTATTAATGCTACGATTTTATTAGGTAACAACACGTTTACAAAAGAAATAAATAATTGTGTGTTTAGTAATATCACATTTAAGCGTACTGTAATAAGTGATTTACCACTAACAGAAAACTTTTATTCATCTCAATTTAAGTATTGTAATTTTGTTGATATTAATTATTTATTTAATAATATTTCACCTAGAATTAACACGCTAGAACATTTATTATTAGATGAATGTAATTTACAAAATACACAACTTATTAGTGTCATTAATCAATTTAATGGTGTGGTTTATAGTATTAATAAAACATTATTTTATTATGATGAAGACTATAAACAAAGAACTACAATTATTAGTGGATATATTGGTAGTAAGTTTATATTTAATAATTGCACTTTCTCAAAATTTGAGCCGAATGGAACAATTGAATTATTCGGTTCGCTTGATAATTTTGAATTTAATAATTGTTATATACATACTTATGATAATGCACATACGTTTTTATTACCGAATATAAGCAGTGTGGAGAAACAACAAATAACATTTAATAATTGTGATATTTCAAACAATAATAAGTATTTAGTTGATGTGTATACAAAAAATAACACGGTACTCCCAACTGTTAATATTAAATATTCAACATTAAAAGTGAATGCAATTTTTAATGCAAAAAATGAATGTAGTTTATGGCTTGAAAACAATCAAATTGACACTAAGCCTATTATTAATGCTGGAGTGGGTGAAGTTAATATCGTTGAGATTCAACAAAAGTATAGTGATACAAGCGAAAATATATTCCCTTGGACAACAGAGCCTACACCAACCGTTGAAAATAATGTTTCACTTAATAAAACTAGAGTCGGTGAATATTATGTTTTAACTGAAAGCAAAGATAAAAATATTAAAAAATTAGATTATTATTTTAAATATAATTTTAGCTATTTACCAAATGCACCTTATTATAATAATACTACTTTTTTATATGGTTTAGATTTGGAAGGATATACACTTAAGAGATCATTATTAAATAATAACATGTGTAAATTAATACAACCAAACACAGACCCAGCCACAAGTGAATTAATAGATTATGTTTATTTAATGTTGGATACTGTGACTGTTACAACAACAAAAGATGAATTACAAAACGCAACAACTCTATTAACTATGAAATATTTACCATATTTCGCTAAGCTTAAAACAGATACGCCTATTACAGGGCAATGCTATGTTGACGCGTGTATTTCCATTATTTTAGAAAAAACTAGCTCATAAGCTAGTTTTATTTTATTATATAGTAGGAGGTATTAATTATGGATAAAAAAGAATGTGAATTATCAAGTATATACAAAATGACTAAACCGGAAGATATTCCTTATAGCTTGGCGGAAGGGTTAAGCGTTTATTTTTATATCGAGTTTTATATGCAAGCCATGCATATTTTAAAAGATGTAGACTATGAAAGATATAATATATGTAAAGATAAACTAAGAGAATTAGTAGAATTAGAGGAGGAATTAAATTTATGAAAGCCGGTCAAAAGTTAGTCCATGATGGACATGAAGTGTGTTTATTTCCTATGGAAACAATGAATATTACGCAATGGTCAAGTTCAACAGCCGAGTCACATTGCTGTGGACATCCTTTCGATAATGCAATTAATGGGCAGGTCCGTGTTCCCGTGTATGCTCCTTTTTCTTGTCATTTATGTTATAGCGATAATCAAGGTAATACACGCGCCTATAGTTCAGACAATCCCGTATGGACACCAAACGGATTAAGCTATGTTACAGTTAGTTTTACTCACGACCCAAACCCACCAACCGCAACACAATATAAACAAGGTGATCTAATCTATCATACGGGTACGGCTGGTATGGCTACAGGTGACCACTGTCATATCGACCAAACTTTTACACAGAACGCTGGATTAGTTTATTATGGTGTTACATGTAGATATGGAAATCAATGCTACGCGTTAAGTGGTTCAGAATTACCGAATAATGTATTTTATGTGAATGATACGAATATTGTAAATGGATACGGTCAACAATGGAAAACGTTTGAGGGTGGACAACCTCCAACGCCCGAACCCTCATACAAATACACTAAACATTATTTTATGTTAGATGGTTTAGGTATTGATTTTGGTTTTTATAAAACAAAAGAAGAAATCCAACCAGGGCCAGGACCAACGCCAGTTGGTAAATGGATTATACCAGGTGATATCAATAACACACGACCACTTACGGAAGATGAATCTAAAAACAATTGGGTTGCATTTTGGCAGTTTTTCAAGGCTAAAGGTTGGACCGCAAATGCGGTTGCTGGTATATTAGGGAACTCTTATTTTGAGTCAACTGTTAACCCGAACCGATGGGAGGGTGATGTACCTTTTGCACAACCGGTTGCCTCTAGAGGTTACGGATTAGTACAATGGACACCGTGGACAAAGATAATAGACTGGTTAAAAGAAAAAGGATATTACCCGGATGTTTCTAAGTTTGGACAAGGTGAATGTGAAAGAATTCAGTGGGAAATGGAAAATAACCAGCAATGGATCGCTACAGCAGCTTATCCCGAAAGTTTTGCAAGCTTTTCAAAATCCACCGCCGATCCTTATACACTAGCGATTGAATTTTTGGCCAACTATGAAAGACCTGCCGACCCGAACCAACCACAACGAGGAACTAAAGCACGTGAGATATATGACTATATCAAAGATAAATAAAATAGTTGAACATTCAACTATTTTTTAATAAGATAAAATAAAGGAGATGATTAAGATGAGTATAGGAGTCGTTAACAGTCAATTTACGCCACAGAGTAAGATTTATTTACTAAAGGGCCTAGAAATTGACGCAATGAATAATACATTTTGGGGCGCATTCGATACACCCGAAAAACAATTTAATTTTTTCATAAATAATTATGATCATATTGTTTTTGAGAATTACACATATCAAAGAAAAGATGGAACGGTAGTTGTACCGGGTATTTATGATGATCTACGTTTATACAATTATTTAATTTATCAAAATGGTTCTACAGGTAACAAATCAAAATGGATTTATTGTTTTATTACAAGTTTAGGGTATTTAAATGACAATGCCACTAGTATTAGTTTTGAGACAGATGTAATACAAACATGGCGGTTTGAAATTGAAGAAAACTTTATGGAGTCATACATAGCCTATGAGCATAGACCACAATTTTACACACAAGATAATCAATATTATCCATGTATTAATACACAGCCCGAAAATTTGGAAATTGGTACGGATTTGATTAGTGAAAACAATATTAGATTAGATCCGAATCAAGATATAAGTTATGTTGTTATTGGTATGACTTGTACAATGGACGGAAAAGACACATATACACATGGCACGCTAGGAAGTCCATCACAAATTAATTATTATATTTTTCCTTTTTCACGAATTACAGGAGGTGACATAAAAACATTGAAAATAGGGTCAACGTCCGGAGCGGTTGTAACTATTAATGGTTTAAGTAAAATTATGAACGCAATACGATCGAATGAAAAATTAGTTGGTAAATGTGTTTCTATCGTTGTAACAAATTCAATTCCCGGTTTAGTAGTAGAAGATAACCAAATTATTATAAAAAGAGATTGCTTTGAGGGTAAAATAGAAGGTGACTATCAGATACTAACTTATAAGCCGTATGTTATGTCTAGTATGTATGACTCTAGTTCGGACCAGTTCGCAAAGTCTAGACTAATAGACGCTATGAGTTATTTAGGTATTGGAGCAAGTGACAACACTAAAATGCTATGGTATCCTTATAGTTATTTTGTATTAAGCGATAGCAATGGAACAACAAAATTATTTAAGAATGAGTTATGGGAAAATATACATAAAATGCAATTTGCTTTTGTTGGCTCGCCAAACTCATCTAAAATGAATGTTGTACCAATTAATTATAAAGTTAAAAAAAATTCTATCGGTAATAATATCATGTTAAACTTAGATAACTCTTTTGAGTCTCAATATGAGAGTAGCTTACCTATTATTAGCGATACAACCGCATTAATGTTACAATCCTCACGTAATTCTATGAATGTAGGATTATCAAATATTAGAAGGTCTAACGAAACAAATTCAGCTATAGCCAGTGCTACAGGTAATGCGTTAAGTGCACAAACAAGCTTGCAAAATAATTTGAATTTAAGTGTAACCGCACGTAATACAAATTTAGCTAGTAATTTGAACGATCTACAAAATAAATCAAATATGATAAATGCCAGCATAGGCGCTATAGGTGGTTTAAGTGGTGGTATTGCTAGTGTATTAAGCGGTAATGTTGGCGGTGGTGTTAGTAGCCTGGTTAATGCTGGTTTAGGCATTGGACAAACAGCCATGCAAAATCAAATTAACACAAAACAAACCAACTTACAAAACGCAAACGCACTTGCAAACGCAAATGCACAAGCGAGTGCTAACTCTCAATCAACCGAAATCGGAAACCAATTAAGACAATTAACAACACGATACCAAAATCAAACGAATATTCAGAATGCTATGGATAGTTACAACGCTCGTATCCATGACGCACAGGCAACGGCTGATAGTATTGTTACTGGTTCAAATGATTTACTACGACAAACAGCTTTAGATTTAAACACGTTAATATTGTTTGCGTATAAGCCAACTGAAGAATACCGCAATAAATTAAATCAAATATGGAACATGCGCGGTTATGCAACGAATACAATTGACTACCCAAATTTACACACAAAATCTAAATGGAATTATATTCAAACTGTAAAATGTAATATTAAAGGTACAAACATCGACCCGAACGACTTGGAAAAAATAAAGCGTGTATTTGATAATGGTATAACACTATGGCATGATAAAAATGTTGGAAATTATGATCAAGTAAATACCGAAAGATATCAACATGAAGATATTGATAAGTTCGGTAACTACTTAAATAGAAAAGTACATTAAATGGAAAAAGGTTGACGGTTCAACCTTTTTTATTTAATATGTAATTAAAAGGAGATGATTAAAAATGGATTTATTAAATGACACAAGTTCATTCACAGATTATTGTAGAAATGCGGTTGATGTTGCTACTATGAACAATGGAGAGGCGGATTTTATTTATTATACGTATTTACAAATGTTGAGTTTAAACATGTTTAAATATAAAGGTTTACCCGAATCCATTAATACATTCTATTTAGAATATGTTTTACAAACACGCGGTTACATTGGCTTTTACGATGATGAAAGGTTAGGCTTAATTTGTAGTGAAATCACATTAGGCGGTAGGCTTAACCACTACCAAATGCCAACCGAATACCATACAGTATCAACAAGTCCACTTGTTAAAAAGAATTTAAGTAATGAAGAGTGTGTGATTATGAAAAACAGTCCTTTATATGTCGGTATCTTCCCATACTTAAATTTTTTCGCTAAGAAACTAGCCCTAACGAGTCGCACAATGGACCAAAATTTGACAATGCAATGGACGCCGTACATCATTACAGGTGATAAACGTATGTTACAACAATTCAAAGTGTTTATGAAAAAAATCTTGCAAGGGGTTCAAACGATCTTTACTTCAAAAGGATTTAGAACGGAAGACGTTAACGTGTTACAAACAAATGCACCTTTTATTGCGGATGAGTTACACGGCATGAAACAAGCGATTTTGCGTGAGTGTATGACTCTATTAGGAATTGAAAATGCAAACATGGACAAAAAAGAAAGACTCGTTGTGGATGAGGTCAATGCAAACAATCAACAGGTTATTGCGTCTCGTAATATTTGGCTTGGTGAGCGTAAAAAAGCGATTGAAGAATTGAACAAGAAATTTAATTTAAACGCAAGTGTAGAGTTTGCACCATATGAGGACTTTGAGGACATCTTAAAATTGATTGAACTAGATGGTGATACAAGCCTTTCAGATTTTAAAGATGATCTAACTATTAAAGAGGGTGATTAATATGTTTAAAAAATTAAAAGTACCTAATTATTTGCTAACTTTACAAAGTCCGGTCCTTGCTGAAAACACCGAAACTATATGCGGTGTATGTCACAATTTAGCATTTACAGAATTAATTGACGCTCAATATGAATTAAGCGATATGGAAGTGTTAGAGATCGCAAGAAAAAAGATTTTCGATTTTAACTATGCATTTTATGACGATCCCGAAAGACGTAAAGCTTTAGAGACTGGAATTTTAAAACATTTTTGGTTTGATGAAATCGGACAAGAAACCTATGCGTATTGGAAATTTGAACTACAACACTGGTTTGAAATCAATATGGATAGATATTACACATTATTTAAAACTATCCCATTTCAGGATCAAGATGACCCAACCGCAAACACAAACTACACAGAAACTTATACGCGTGATAGTCGAGGTAACACACAAGCGAGCGGAGAAGATACGAGCATTGCTTTACAATCTGTAACTCCGGAGGGACGCGTGGACATTGAAACAAACGACTATGTTAATAACATCGCTAAAACAATTACCAAGCCAAAAAGCGCAAATGATACAACAGGGCATGAAGAATACAGCTTTAAGCGTAAAGGTAATATCGGTATCCAAACACTAGCGGAAGTATTACAAGGCTCAAGGCGTGCGGTTATTACCATTGAAAACGAGTTATACGCGGAATTACAAGAATATGGATTATTTTTCAATATATTCTAGGAGGTAATTAATATGAATATTGATGTAAATAAATATTATGATTATAGAAGAAAAGTATTAGGTACATATGTAGATCGTGATCTTGCTTACGGTTCGCAGTGCTGGGATTTGTATTTTGACTGGTGCGAAAAGAACGGCTTTAAGGGTGCTAATTGTACATCTAGCGGATATGTTAAAGATATTTGGTTGAACCGAGAAACAAATGGAATGACATACAATTGTGTTGAAATTACAGAATTACAGCCAGGTGCAATCGTTGTATTTAAAGAAATCCCAAATATTACACCATGGAGTCACGTCGCGATTTTTGATAGTGATATAAACGGTGTATACGGTCGCTTTTTAGGTGCTAACCAAGGGGATAAGAAAGGTTTAGTAAATATTATTGCACTACCATATTCAGCCACATTCGATACCGCATTTATGCCTAAAGCTATGATTTTAAGCGATGAAAAAAGTGAGAAGGTATTAAATGAAATTCCAAGCGATTTTATTAAGGAATATGGTACTTTCTACCCAAATTGTACAATTAAAATTAGAGAAGCACCGAGCCAAAAAGGCAATGACACAGGTCTATATTACACAAATGGTATGAGTGTACGATATGACGGCTATGTTAAGCGTGATGGCTATGTGTGGATTAGTTGGATTGGTGGCAGTGGTAAACGTCGCTGGATGGCTGGCGGTGAATTAAACTCAAAAGGTATTAATTACTTGCCATACGGAGTATTCAAATGACAAAGTCAATTGATTGGTACAGCCCTACCAACATAAAGTCATACAACAAATTTTTTAATTTCATCATTGGCGGTCGTGGGATTGGTAAAACCTATGGGTTCAAAAAAGACTGTATCAGTCGATACAAGAAAAAAGGAAAACAATTCCTTTACTTAAGACGCTATAAAACGGACCTTAAAAAGATAAAAACATTTTTAAATGATCAATTTGAAAATTTTAAAGATGATGAGTTTAAAATTACAGGTGGTAGCAACTTTACCACCTTTTATATCAATGGCTGTGAGATGGGATACGCGACATCTTTAACAGCGTTTGCAAGTTTAAAATCAACAAGTTATGTAGATATTGACACAATTATTGTTGACGAATTTATACCCGAAAAAGCTGGATTCAATGCCTATATACCAAATGAAGTTGAAATATTATTAAATATTATTGACTCTATATTTAGACAGCGAGAAGGACATGTATATTTATTAGCCAATAACGCAAGTATCGTTAACCCTTATTTTAGTTATTTTGGTATCACACCCGACCCTAACAAAGAATTTAACACTTTTAAAGGCAATGAATCTATCGAGCAAATAGTAGTGCAAATATGCCACAATGAATATAAAAAAGGAAACCAGGAAAAATCGAAATTCCATAAATTAATATCCGGAACAACATACGGAGAGTATAACGCTGGTAAGTTTGCTTATGACACAAACGACTTTATCAAAAAGAAAACAAACGTATGCGATTATTTATGTACACTATACTATGATGATATTTACTATGGTGTTTGGATAGATATGAACACGGGTTATGTGTATATCAATCAACAAATAAACAAAGAATACGGATATTGTTATTCTATTGGCAGTAATAACCGTGAAAATATGATGATCGCGAAACTTTGGCGTAAGGACCAAAGACTCAATATGTTAATACGATCATATCGTGATGGTTGCGTGTATTACAACAACCAGGAAACTAAAAGATTATTAAGCTATATTCTTAGTAAATATTAAATAAAAAGAGTACCATTAATGCACTCTTTTAAGTTCTCATTTTAAATTATATTTACCAACAGTATATAAATAATATTCATGTTTATCACCATACTTTTCATAATACTTATTATATACATCTTGAACAATTTGATAGTCTGTAGAATGTACCACAATTAAATTATCAAATGTAAAATAAAATTCAAAAGTTATAGGATTATCTACCAATAACATTATTTAACACCTTAACTTTCTTTAAAAATAACTTTCTAATCTTATTATGATTTGAATGAATTAAATTAATTAATTCAACACGCTTTTTACACCTAATAGCATACTCAAGAGTATTTAGATAACTATCACTTGTAAAACAAAATGCGTTATAAATCTTTTCTAGGTCATCTAATTTATTCGTTTCATTTATTTTATCAACAGCATTGTCATACAATTCAACAATCCATCTTTCATATAAATAAAATCTTTGTGGGATCATAAATATCACCTACCAATTCTCACTATACATAGATACGAATATATTATTAATATACTCGTGTTTTCTAACACTAACAAGTAAAAGATAATACTGTCTGTAACTTATCAGCCCTTGGTTATAATAGGACCGAATTAAGTTCTCTCTTTCAATATTGCTTGTGATACCAAGTGTTCTATTTAATTCAGAACATAAGCGATTAAGACTAGTGTAATTACTCATATACTAACCCTTCTTTACAATCCTACAAACTTCTCTAAATTTGTGGTTAATCATTTCACTTAATTCAGAGTAAGATTGAAAATCAATATCTTTATCATTATAGATACCCTCAGTTATATCAATACAATCACTAATATAATCAGATAAAGATTTTAATACATTAACTGACTCATGCCATCCACTAATTTGTTCTAGTACATAATCATATTGTTTTTGAATGTACTCTTTATATTTCTCCTTAGTCATTTTCTTGTCCTCCTTCTTTGTACCCTAATTATAACACACCTATTCTAGAATACAAGTATTTTTGTAATTTCACATAATTCACTACGTGGCCTGGTGGGTCATTGTTTCACGTGGAACATTCTTG
>JABLTS010000086.1_pt1 | contig 19706 bp, 20 predicted proteins | sample 7160081 | NCBI WGS metagenome assembly JABLTS01 (sample SAMN14651231, study PRJNA627086) | human gut metagenome | isolation source: feces | host: Homo sapiens | reverse complement strand
TCTGTATCACGGATACGGGATTCTGCTGACTGAGTATTCTCAGATGTGGTATCCAGGTTGGCAATTGTATGCTCCAGACGGTTCTGGATAGCACCCATTGCGGAACGCTGTTTAGAAACAACTTCAATTGCATCCTGAACTGCTTTCATGTAAGAACCAGCTTTTGTAAATGTACTTACACTTAAAGCTGTCTTAAGACCAATCTTTGTTGCACACATATTAGCAATTGAGAAGTTGATAGACTGTCCGGAAAGGGCACCTACCTGTAATTTCATCTGCTTTGTTGCTCCAGAGAATGTACCATCTAACAGGTTCATTGTGTTGAACTGTGTAGTAGACTGGATACGGTTGATTTCAGATGTTAACTGATCCAACTCAGCACGGATAGCGCTTCTATCTACAGAAGTGTTAGTTCCGTTAGCTGCCTGTGTAGCAAGTTCGTTCATACGCTGTAAGATAGAATGTGTTTCATTTAATGCACCCTCAGCGGTCTGTACTAAAGATACACCATCCTGTGCGTTTGAAGAAGCTTTGTTAAGACCACGGATCTGGCTTCTCATTTTCTCAGAAATGGAAAGTCCTGCTGCGTCATCTGCTGCACGGTTGATTTTGTAACCGGAAGATAATTTCTCAGTTGATTTTGCCTGTGCGCTTGTTGTGATACCTAACTGTCTGTTTGTGTTTGCTGCCTGTAAATTGTGCTGTACTACCATAATTAATTCCTCCTTGAATTTAACGTCGCTTCCTTGCGACTACTTGTTTGTTGTTGCAGATATCTTATCGGCCGTACGCTCCTCAAATCTATCTGCTAAGTAACAATATCTTGTTTACTTGTTATATATATCGGACGGTTGTCTCGATACTTTATAGTAAATGGAAAATTTTTTTAAATTTTTCCAGTCTACTTCTTATCATCCAGAAATGTGGAACCCGGAGTTCCCATTTTCATCATATTTCTGTAATAGGAATTCACCGCCTGTCTGGATTTCTTTACTTCCTTAATCTGTTTCTTCACGGAAGTAAATTTCTGCTGCATCAATACCTGATTGCGTTTTTCCTGGCTCTGGATTGCAGTGCTCTTGTCCATGATTGCGGTAATATCCCGCTTCATCTGAGCAATGTCTTCCGAATATGCCCCTCGGTTCTCTGTCAAATCAGCTCGAACCCGGTCATAAATCTGACTGAATCCGTCATCTAACTTTGATAACTGCTCTACCAGATCTGCCTTACGGTTCAGATTTTCTTCCAGTTCATCCGGATCTAAATCCGGATTTTCCAGCATGTCCTTCTGCAATACATTTAATGCCATAATTGTATCCAGCAGTTCTATTTTTTTCGTAAGGCTCTGTTTCAAGATTTCAATATAGCTGTTATTTGCTGTGTGCAAGCTTCATTACCTCTTTCCAAGTATCACGCATGGTGCGAAGGTGTACCAGTACTTCCTCTAAAATTTCTTTATCTTTTTTCATGTTTGCCTCAACCAGACGTTCCTGTAAGTACTTATACACATTTTCAAAGTCCTTTGCAACCGGATACTTATGATTTAAGGTTGCCTGAAACTCTTCTATGATATTTTCTACTTTTACAATATTTGTATGGGCTTTCTGGATATTATTCTCCTCAATTCCCATGATTGCAATATTACAGAATTTGATGGCACCTTCATAAAGCATCAGTGTCAATTCTGCCGGAGAAGCAGTCATAATCTTACTGTTCTGATATGCTGCATATCCATTGTTCATTGTCATCGTGTTACCTCCATGTATTTTCACATTATCACCGGTCTATACCTGTGACTGACATTTATCGGCACTTATGAACCTAAGAGACCTGACAGTGAGGATGTAGACTGCTGTAATTTTGCCAGTGCAGTTTCCATCGCCGCAAATTTCTTATAATAAGAATCTTCCATCGAAGTAATCTTATCTTCCCACTTCTTAATGGTGGTAGTGTAATTGCTATACTCTTTTGCCATCTGCTTATCATTATAAACAGTCATTGCACTGCTCAGAGAATTAGAGCGCATCTTGGTATCAATCTCATTGTATACACCAGTAACAAGCTGCTGCATGAATGCCGTAACTGTATCCGGGTCTTCCTGTAACATCTGTTTTAACTTATTGGTCTTAGAAGAAACCGCTGAATCATCTGCATCACCATCAATATGATAAGCATTTTCCTCATTCTCATCTGCATTGAGATATCCCAGGGTTGAAATACCAAAGCTGGAAAGGCTGTAACTCTTGCCATTCACAGTATATCCCTTATACATGGCACTGGTCATGGAATTTAAAAGATTACCCAGACTGTCATCCCGGCGAAGCAATGCACTCTTTACCTTCTTCTCCCATTCCTCGACTTCAGAATCTGTCATGGCATCTTTTTCTTCCGTTGTCAACGGCTCATATCCTTTGGCAGAATCTGCGTTGTAAAGAGAAGTCATCTCATTAATCAGGGAATTATATTCTTTTAAGAAATCTTTTATTTTCTTGTATACACCGTCTACGTCATTCTTTACCGTTACGTTAATCTCGCTACCTTCGGTGGAAGCCAGCGCCTCAATCTTCAGTCCGTTAATGCTGAAGGAGTTAGAGGATGACGTATATTTTGCATTATTTACATAAATCTCTGCATCCTGACCATCTATGCGGGTTGCATCCGTATTGTACTGTGTCTTGTCAGCTGCATTGGCAAGCTGTTTTACCGCATAGGAAATACGTGCCTCCAATGCAGCCTGATCTTCCCCGTTATCTAACAGGGCATATTTTTCAAGAACAGCCTTATTATCACTGATAATCTGATTCTGGGCAGTAATACTGTCCTGCTCTTTCGTAATCTTATCATTGTATGCATTGGTAAGTTCTTCTATGGATGCATATTCTGAATCTGCTGCCCCCTTATAAGCATGCTGAACACTGGTAATGAAATCATTCATATCCGCTTTTTCATCAGCTGTCAGGGTGTCATCAGCTGCCTGGGCGTCATACTTGTCTACTGCAGCCTTTGCCGCCGCAAATTCTGCAATGGTAACCTGTTTTACACCTTCGCCGGCATTTTCATCCTTCTTCTCAACAAGACCTGCTTTGGCTGCAAGGGCATTCAGGCGGTCTGTACCGGTTGCTTTTTTATCATCTGCGACTGTATCGTCTGCTACAATCAGCTTTCCTTCTGAATCTCTTTTAAAGTTTCCATCATCATCCAGTTCATATGTTTTGGATAAATCAGCTTTGGACATAGCTGCCAGTTCATCCAAATCACGGATTTCTCCTGCATTATCAAGTCCCTTATATGCATTCATCATGGTCTCATAGGAAGATGCATAATTTACCTTTGTTGTATAACCGGAAATCTTAGAGCGCGACTGTGTAATGCTATTATTGGCTGCTGAGATTGCATCCTTGGAATTCTGCAGATCCGCAAGAATCTGCGCTATATCCTGTCCATCATACGCTGCCCATGACTTATAATTCTCTGTATTGCTCTTGGAAGCTACCCTCAAGCCCAGTGCCTTTAATGCTGTGCTTCCATTGTCATCTACTCCTGACAGGCTGAAATCATTGGCTGCTCCTGTGCCGGATGCTGCTACATAGATTCTCTGGTTCGTAGCATCATAAGATGCTTTTACGCCTGCGTCATTTAATTTGGAAACAAAATTACTTACGGTTGTATCTGCTGTCACTTCAATAGTGCTGGTCTTTCCGGCAGATGTCACTTCAATCTTTCCACCGGCAAAGCTGTCATCACCCAATAACTCGCTAAGCTTGGTTGCTCCGGTTGTAGAAGCTGCTAACTGGCCGCCGGTAAGATAACCGGACTTTGCCACCTGATTAATCTTTAAGCTGTAGCTTCCGTTTACAGCAGTACCCTCTGCACTGACACTTGCCTTAGTAGTATCCGACACCGACGCCATCTTGGTCTTATACGCAGAACTGTACTTTAAGCTTGTCATGTTACTGTAAAGACTCTTTACCTTTTTATTTAATGTCTTCCATGCATCCTGCTTCCAGGAAAGCTTGGTCTGTGCTTTTACATATGTATTTTTCTTTACATTATATGCAGATACGAGCTGTGTAACAATCGACTCGGTATCCATTCCTGACGCTAATCCTGATACTCGAATTGCCATCTTAAGTACCTCCTATCTCTTCTCGTCTACCATCAGCCCTGCCATCTCCCAGAGCTTCTGTATCATGTCAAGTGTCTTCTCCGGCGGATATTCTTTAATCACTTTCTTGCTCTCTTTATCCACAATCTTAATGGTAACACGATTGGTTCCTTCGTGAATACCAAAGATTGCTTCTGTATGAGACTGGCTGCGATTGATGCTTTCCACCGCCTTCTTAACCTGTTCCGAGGAAGAGGCAGTTGCTTTTTCTTCTTCTGTTGGATTCTGACCCTGTGCTGCTGCATTTTCTAATACGCTGGCATTTTCCTGCTGCATTTCATCTGCACTTGTCTGTAATCCTTCTGTTGTTACTGCGGAACTTTCTCTTATTGTTCCCTGAACCGGAGAACTTCCCTGATACACCGATCCACTGTTTCTGATTGATTCAATTGACATTGCTTACACCTCCATGTGCTTCTTGTCATTTCCGTTTACCATTGTTCTAACTCTTATATCGGTAGAACCCGTAAATTTATTTAGCGGTTACAGTAAATTTTTCAAAGCTTCTAACCCATCGGCTTTAAGAGAAGCTTCATTCTCCTTCTGAATCTGTAAATATACTTCTTTCCGGTATACCGGCACATTCTTCGGTGCTGAGATGCCGATTTTAATCTGGTCTCCTCTGATCTCCAGTACTGTTATCTCAATATTGTTATTGACAACAAGGGATTCTCCCTTTTTTCTTGTTAATGCCAGCATCTTATTCACCTGCCTTCTTCTTTGCTTCTTCTAAAATTTCATAAATTCTGTATCTTACCGGCAGGTCATCCTCTACGATTATCTGACTCGCTTTTCTTGTGTCTGTATTAATTACAATCGGTGCTTTTAAGTTCACTGCAAGTTCTTTGATATTCTGCGGCACGGTAACTGTTACCAGTACATAAAGGTTATCCTCTTTTATGGTTCCAAGATTCTTTAACAATTCCTCTTCCACACTTGGATTATATGTTTCACAAATGAACAGCGGATCCATTACCGGAAATGCTATCTCTGGCTCGTCCATGGACTGTAACCAGGAAATGGATGGTCTGCCCTCTTTTTCTTCATCGAAGATTACGGTAAACTTCTTCATATCCGGAAATCCAATGATTCCGTCCTCAAATGTTATGATTTTGCTTTCGTCAATTTCTATTTCCCCAAACAATCTTGTTGCTGCTTTCATGCCAGTTTCTCCTTTCTTACAGATAATCCAGTAAAGTCTGTCTTTCTAATTTAGCGGCCGCCTGTAAAGATGCCTGATATGCAGTATAGGAAGAAGTATAGTCAATGATAATCTCTGATAAATCCTTATCCTCATTGTCTGATTTTAACGCCTCTACTGTCTGCTGCTGATTAGACATGCGGTTCTTTGTAATATCAAGCTGCTGTCCCTTGCTTCCCACATCCGTGATTGCAAGGTTTACATCTGACATATAGCCTTCGAATTTCGTCAGTCCCCTGTTAAATACTGTCTGCAGCTGATGGTCTGCATAATCTGCCTGTTTCTGGGCAGCAGCCAGACAGCTTTCTAAATATTCCTGGTCGTCCTTTGAGGAATACTGGCTTAAGCCTTTCATTTCCTTAATGTTGTCCACTACACTATGTGCGTCAATCGCTGACTGCACAATGGAAGTAAGATTATCTAAATCTCTTGCGATATCAGAATTGAACACTGTGCTTGCCTGTGTATTTACCACCAGTGTCTGATTCGATGCAATGGTATATTCAATATCCTGCCGGACTCTCTTTCCGTTTTCAAAATTAGTATATTGGATTGGATTAGCTGCATCTGTATTATTGGTACAGTCAAAATAATTCTCTGGTCGTAATTCTCCTTTGGAAAATCCGGTCTTATCATAATTTACAGAAACCGTTGCTCCGAATGATTTCAGATTTGATGCCAGCGTTTTTCCCATCAGGAATTCACCGGTGTCTTTATTAAATACGATGTCATTATCTGCTATTGCATAAGAAGACGCTTCTAAATCACTGGTGGTAACAGTGGTAACATTCAGCTCTTTCGTGGTCATCTGTCCGGTTGCTGCGTCTGTATAACTGTAACTGATTTTTCCACCAGTAATATCAGTAATATTATCATAGGAAAGGCGCAATCTGTGCAGTGTAGTATTCTCCGGTGTACCCGGTGCTGTCTTTGCAGCTACGTCTGCAGCTGTCGGGGTCTTAACATTTCCATAGGAATAATTATATTCTTCGATTTTATCTGCGGATAAATACTCGCTGATATTATAAGCCTCTTTGCTGTCTGCCTGGAATGTCAAGGTTGAATTCGTCTTATAACCGGTAAATACCGTTCTTCCCGCATAATCTGCATCACCTTCAGAATAAATCTGGTCACTTAAGGACTGTAACTGCTTTAAAATAGTCTTACGGTCTTCTTCCGTCGGTGTTCCATTGGCTCCTGCATCACACTGGGTGTGAATGGTAGTCAGCAGCTTTTTCATGTTAGTAAGAGAGGTTTCGGTAACATCTAACCACGCCTCTGCATCCGGAATATTTTTTTCATAATACTGATTAATCTGGCTTAAACTGCTGCGCAGTCGAAGTGCACGGATAGCAATAACCGGGTCATCGGATGGCTTGCTGATTTTCTTCTGTGAAGTCATCTGATTATTCAATGTATTCACATTGGTCTTGTTTCCATTGATATTTATTTTGGTATTGCTCATGATCATGTTATTGGTTACTCTCATTCTAACAAACCTCCTTATACTCCGGTCTCTAAGATTAATCTGTCATACATCTCTGCCATAACAGAAACCATCTTGGATGCCAGATTGTATGCATTCTGGAATTTTACTAAGTCCAGTGCTTCTTCATCTTCATCTACACCGGATACAGACTGTCTCTGCATATCGATAGTCGACTCTATATTGGAATAATTCTTGCTGAAAAGCTCCGCTTCTTCTGTATCTACAGAAATATCCGAAAGCAGACACTGTAAGAAAGCATCCGCCCCCGTTCCACGGTAAAGCTTGGTATCACTCTCTAATTTCTTCAATCTATCCAGCAATGTATATTTATCCACACCATCGGTGTACTCTGACCTGGTTACTGCTGCAAATCTTCCCGGGTCTGTTATGGACTCTGAATTTACAGCAAAGTTTAATGCTGTCAGCTGATAATAGGTATTGGAACCGGAGGATATCTGCGTATCTGTAAAATCATATTCTCCGCCTAAAGCTCTCTTTCCTACAAAGAAGCTTCCCATTTCTTTTCCATTTAAATCTACTGCCGGATCAGCTGCGTCTCCGCGTTCAATATCATTAAATGCTTTGGTAAAGCTCCTTAAGAACTGGTTCACCTGGGACATATAGTACGGGATTCCCATGGCATCCACACTCTTTCCAATGCTGACACTTTCTCCTAAGAACTTGCTTCTCTGGGATGCATTTAACTCCTGTTTTAATGTAAAAGTATAACTTCCATCTGCATTCATGGTAAAATCGGAATAAAGGTAATCATTGTTTAATACGGTTATGATTCCCTGTTCTGCAATGGATAATTTCTCTACATCCGTCATAGATGGATTCTTTACGGTAATCTGTGTTACGGTTCTTCCATCTACCACAGTATTCTGGATACTTCCGGCTTCTGTTCCTATTTTACCGGTAAAGTTCTCTGCATTATTTCCATCCCTCATTTCAAACAAAGCTCTTAAGCTTCCACCCATAGATGCACTGGCTGCATTGAATTTAACTCCGGTATCTGACCAGGTCAGGTCGTATAATCCATCAATATCAGTCTGGTTAATCTTCTGCTCTCTCGCTTCATAAGAAAGGGTACGGTAATCGTATCCGTCCACCATGGTCTGTCCATTGATTTTCACGGTGTATTTATTAATTCCAAGATCCATATCCGGATAGTTACTGTTGGTAATCGGCACTTCTGATATTTCAACCGGAACAATTGCGGAAAGTTCATCCACCAAAAGTGCTCTCTTATCTCTCAGCTCATTGGCATGTCCACCATTGATTTCCACCTGATTAATCTGCTTATTAATCAATGCAATTTTCTCTGCAATGGAGTTTACATTATCTACAGTAGACTTAATCTCATTGTTTAAGGTTCCCTGTAATTCCTGAAGGTTCGTAGCAACTCCGTTAAAATAGGTAGCAAGACTCTGGGCGCTTCCGATAAACTGCTTTCTTACATTCTCATCAAAGTTCGTATGCTGTGTGGTATCCAGATTATTAAACATGGTTTTTAATAATGTGGAAAAACCCTTTTCCGTATCATCATCTGTAAAATATGTCTGAATCTGTTCCATATAGTAAAGACGTTTCTGATACAATCCAAGGTTTCCATTATTATTCCAGTATTTCGTGTCATAATAGCTGTCCCGGAGTTGTGTGACAGAAACCGCATTTACTCCGGTTCCGGTGGTTCCGTATTTTGCATTGACACGCATTCCCTCACCGGCTTCTTTATTCGTTACCTGTTTACTGTAACCCTTGGTCTGTACATTGGATACGTTATTGGCAGCAGTATTTACAGATGCCTGAAATGCATTTAATGCAGATGCTGCTATATTTAATCCAAAAAATTGTGACGGCATATTCCCACCTCTTCTATATTACAATCCGTTAATTAATGTCTCTATCATGTCACTCACCACATTCATAAAACGGCTGGCTGCATTGTAAGCATTCTGGAACTGAATCATACTGGTCAGTTCCTCGTCAGAAGAAACTCCGATTACCTGCTGACGCTTATTATCAACGGTATTTACCGTGTTATTCAGTGTCTCTGACATGGTATTGTAAACAGAACCTGCTGTTCCTGTTTCACCAATCATCTGTGCATAATATTCCATAAAGGTACATTTACTGGTAGCATTCGGATTCAAAGAAATCTCACTCTTCTTCCACATCTCTGTAAATGCGGTACCAAGCTGCTGCGCTACCTGTTTATTATTACTATCCTGTGTCAGATGCGGGATGTAAGATGGCTGGCTGATAATTTCATCATTTACCTTAAGGCTGGACAAGGTATACATTTTAGAAATATCTGTTGCACTTTCCTCATTGTATACATAGTATGTCCTGGTATTTCCAGCCGCATCCGTTACATTCACCTCTGTATAGCGATCCGTTCCTACCCTGGAAAATAGCTCCTGCGGCGGAAGCTTTCCATCGCTTCCTACTGCGCAGTTATCTGTATCTAAAACTTTCATCCCCTGTGTAATGGTAAACGCATTTCCATCTGCTGTTGTTCCGGTTAAATCTGTGCCGGCATATTCTACATTCGGACAGAAGATATCATTGATTGCTGTAACCAGTTTATGTACCAGCTGGTCTAATTCTGCTTCTGTAGAAAGCATTACAGACATTCCTGCATCATCATTATATTCCTGACGGGATTTTCCTTCTATATCACGGTAATCTGCCACATAATTTCCACGCTGCATTACCAGTGCCTTCAATTCTCCGATGTCAGTGTTATAAGCAGATGAAATATCTACATTAAAGTTAAATACATTGGCTGTCTGTCCACGATTCGTATCTGACATCTGCGGCCAGTATGGTGTAATATAACCGGTCTCGTCATCTACGCTTTTTCCCATCTCATATACCTGGGCACGATTTACGAAATCAACACCTTCTATTGAAACAAATACAGTTCCATCGTATTTCTCATCATAGTCGATATGAACCAGACCTGCCAGTTCGTCCAGTGCGTTATCCCGCTGGTCTCTTAATTCCATTGCAGTCTCGACTCCACCAGCCTCGATTTTTACAATGTTTTCGTTTAAATCATAGATTTTCTTTCCCAGTTCATTAATCCGGTCAATATCTTTGGAAATTTTTGTATTTAAATTATTCTGATAGTTCTGTAAACTTGTGTAAACGGCTTTCGCCCGGCTGATAAACAGACTCGATTTCTGCATTACAAGGTTCTGGTTTACCGAATCAGATGGATCTTTAGAGAACTCTTCAAATGCAGTATATAAAGACGAGATACTATCCTGGAATGCTTCTCCCTCCAGCTCCTGAAAATATGTATAAATTTCATTGGTTGCAGAGTAGCATGCGGAATAAAAAGACTGTCTTCCAGTCTCTGTACGATATGATTTATCTAAAAATATATCTCTTGAATGAATGACATCTGCAATACTTACACCAAGTCCGGACTGCTGATTACTGATTGCTGCATTTTTATCAAATGTATTGTAATGGCGGTCCGCCTGAATGACCTGCTGGCGCACATATCCGGTTGTGTCAACATTCGCAAGGTTATTTGCTGTCGTATTCAAGGCATTCTGGCTTGTCCGAAGTCCAGAAGAACCAATATATAAACTTCCCATTCCATTTGCCATGGTACTTTTCCTCCTGCCTACTGTTTCGTGTCAAAAGCACTGCTTCCTAACAAATCTCCGGTATTGTATGCAGATTTGTTATAATTTGCCGTTTCCGGTGCCTGCCGCAGGCTCTTAAACAAGGTCAGGTCAAACTCCACCATCTCTAAGGACTGTTTTATCAGTGCCTGATTCTGTGTGTTTAGCTGTGCCATTTCCTTTAACGTCCTGTGAAGTTTATCCCGAAGTGAAATAAGGCGGCTTTGTTCTTTTGGCTGTGATTCCAGTATCTGTATCATGGTCTCAATGGTAAAATCATCCTTTGATTTACCCAGTACATCTGCCATATCCTGTAAGATGGTTCTGCGGCGCACTTCATATCCATGAAGCACATCTGTCATTTCCTGCTCCATTGCAGTAATTTCTTCCAATCTCTTTACATTTCCGGCAACCAGTACATCTGTCTTCTCTTTTGAAAGAACAATCAACTCCTGATATTGTTTATCTTCCTGCAGAAGTACATCTGCCAAATCCTCCATCAAACTAGCCACGGCTTATCCTCACTTCTTACTTCTTCATTTCGTTATATTTTGCCAGTAACATACTTGCAAAATCTCCGGAATCCACATCATATTTTCCTGACTGGACACTTGTTTTCAGTTCTGCTACTTTATCTTCCCTGATATCCGAAGCTTCTGCGACTGCCTGTTTTGCGATCTGGTAATCTCTTCCCAACTGGGAAATCTGCACTTCATCCCTGCCTGTGCTTACACCATATGGCTGCTGTACTTTACCAGTCTTACTTGTTTTATATATGGATGCAATCTGGTTATAAGCTTCTATACGCATAACGGCATCTCCTTTCTTCCTTGAAATGATTCGCATTTCTGCTGTCTAATCTATTTATCGGACGTTTCTTTAGAAAACTTAGTGCAAAAACAAAAAAAGTCCTCACATCATGTTTTTTCATGTGCAAGGACATATTTTTATTTTCACTTATATGATTATTACACGTTTTCAGTTTCTGCCATCATTCACAAATATCCTTTAATGTACGAATCACATATTCCTGTTGTTCTATGCTCAACCCCGGGTAAAGAGGCAGGCTGATTATATGGCTATAGACTTCTTCCGCATTTCTGCAGTGTACATCCTCATAGCCATGTTCCTGATAATAAGGATGCATATATACCGGAATATAATGAACATTTACTCCTATACCGCTATCACGCAAAGTTTCAAAAACTTTCTTTCTGTCATGTTTTTTTATCTGTACAATATACAGATGCCATCCGCTTTCTGTCTCTGGAAGCTGATAAGGTGTAACAATATTATTGCACCCGGCAAACGCCTCATTATATCGTGCCACAATCTCTTTACGGCGTTTTAAGAATCTATCCAGCTTCTTCATCTGGCTACAGCCTAAAGCACACTGAATATCTGTGATTCTATAGTTATACCCTAAATCCAGCTGCTGATAAAACCATGGTCCATCATTTCTATTCATCAGGGAATCATCCCTGGTAATACCATGGCTGCGAAACAGAAGCAGTTTTTTATATAAAGATTCATTGTCCGTCACAATCATCCCACCCTCCCCAGTTGTAATTGGTTTTACAGGATGGAAACTAAATGTAGTCATGTCGGAAAGACTTCCAATTTTCTTTCCTTTATAAACAGAGCCAAGTGCATGTGCTCCATCTTCAATCACGACAAGATTATGTTCACGGGCAATACTATGTATTTCATCCATATCACAAGGCTGACCTGCAAGATGAACCGCAATAATCGCCCTGGTCTTATCTGTAATTTTCCGTTTGATATCCTCTGGATCTATATTATATGTCCTTGCATCTACATCTGCAAATACAGGTGTCCCTCCACAATATAATACACAATTTGCGGATGCTGCAAATGTAAGCGGTGTTGTAATAACTTCATCTCCCGGTCCTATTCCCGCTGCAAAACACGCTGCATGCAGGGCTGATGTACCATTTGAAATAGCTACCGCATATTTTGCTCCTACATAATCCGCCACTATTTGTTCAAACTCTGCTATTTTAGGTCCAGTAGTAAGGTAATCTGATTTCAGGACATCTACTACAGCCTGAATATCATCATCTTCTATTGTCTGTCTTCCGTATGGTATCAAAATGGTCATCTCCTATTTTTATTTTTTCTAACATAACATCATATTGAAACTATTGCCTTTGCAATTCTCAGTGCCCCCTTGCCATCTATAATGCTATGTGCCAATATTCCCTGATACTCTCTCAACTTTTCATCTTTTGTAAGCATGTATAAATTATCTTCTATATTTTCTATAACTATTTCTTTTCCATCTCTTACATCCCCAGCATATTTTATAATTCCCGCTTTGGAATATGCTTCAAGCCCATATACCTGATTATCTGCAACTGAAAAACCAATTGTCGGAATTCCGCACGCACATAACTCCGCAATCGTTGTTCCACCTGCCGATATTGCGACATCGCATTGTCTCATAATTTCTGCCATATTTGATATATTATAATATACTTTTACGGAAGGATTTTGCATTGCAACTTTTTCCAAATCTTGTATACGACCATAAAACTTTCCAGCAATTACCACTTTTTCAATTTGTGACCATTCGGATTTTACAAGTTTATGTAATATTCCCAACAACATATCATTTTTATCCGTTCCACCCGTCGTTATAAATACTCTTTTAATTTTTTGAGCATAATTACGATCTATATTCACAAATCCAGGTCCAAGTGGAATATAATTACTTCCAAGTAAAAATTTAGTATCTGCATCATAATTCCATTTTTGATACAAAGATAGTTTGGTTCCAAATGTATAATTAATAATCAAATTCGCCGCATATTTAAACATATTCAAATCATCAAGATATATTATATTGATTTTTTCTTTTAATCTTATCATATACTCTTCTGTAACCTCATAAGAATCAATTAAAAGAGTATTTACTTTTTTTTGTTTCAGAAGACTGATAAGTACATCTACTTCCTTATTCTTCTCATTATATGCATATGGTAAAATCTGATACTCAAATCTATTGTCTCGAATAATGCCTACAGCATCTTCATCTGAAACCAAAAAAATTATTTTTTTCCCCAATGCATATAACTGTTTTGCAATAGCCAAACATCGCATAATATGCCCCATTGCTGTTTTGTTATTAGCATCTACGCGTATCCCAATCATTATATTATCCACCGCTTTCAAATTATTTAATTTTTTTCAAGATAACATGATACCAAGAATTTTATTTCGTCATATCCTTTGTGTAAACTCATACAATTCTATATCGGATATTTCAACCCCTGTAGTATTTACCATTTTTCCAAATCATCTTTTGTTGTAAAATACAGATATCTTTCCGGTGCTGATTGATTTTCCTCTATAAATTTCCCATAATTTTCACTATGAGAATACATATCATCCCGTTGAGTTCTAAAATTGCAGAACATTTCACCATCGCTTTTTAATATTCTATTTGCCTTCTTTAAAAATTCAACGATTTTTTCTTTCCAATTGTAAAAAAAATACTCCCCATGTAACTATTACATCTATATCTGTATACGATATATAAATTGCCTCTTTGTCAATACTCTCTACCCTTGATTTTGTATCGTCAATACAATGCTGGACAAAATCAACTGCTGTAACTTCATATACAAGCTTTAATGCAACAACCACAACCTAAATCCAGCATTTTCCCTGTTCCATTTCTTTTCTTATAGCCATTAAGGAATCTAATTACTTCTTCGCTAGGATATTCACATATTACTTTTGAAAAATATTTATTCCATGCTTTTTTTCTGATTTTCTAGCAAATTCATTTTTTATCTTTTTCTCCTCGCTGCATTACACCAAATTGGGATAAAACCCAATCACTTTTCTCTATTAAATCCCCTTCAGTGCATCCTTTCACCACAAAAAATCCTCTTCCCATAATTGAATGACCATTTACTACCTTGCCTAAATATTCATTTTCCTTAATAGAACAATTCCACTCAACCAGACTATCCCCTAATTTATTTTTAAGTTGTACTAGCGTAGGAATATATTTTACATATACATCATTAAAATCAAAAAATCTAATTTGAATCTTTTCTATCCTTGTCGGGATAAAATTATACTTAGCACCTAGTAAAAATTTAATATATTCTTCAGCAATATCAATATCAGTTGCTAATGGTACAAACACATTATGTAAATTATGACCAGATGGTCTTGGTGCCGCTTCTATAACAAAAATCTGCTCCTTATTTATTATTAAGTCCACATTTACAAGGCAGTTATTATAGTTAAGTGTTTCTATCACCTTTTGTAAAAATATCCTTACCGCATCATATAATTTCATATTTGTTTCGGCAAAGCTTGCCACTGCTTGTCGCACTGGTAACGGTGTAATTACCTTTTTTCGCAATAATGTTATCTGTAATTTTCCATTAATCACAGCTCCATCTACGCCATATTCATCACCATCAACCGCTTGTTCCAGGACAAAATCTTCTTTCATTTTTTTTATTTGTTCAAAAATTTCTTTCAAATCATCCTTAGATTTTAAGAAATAAACATCTCTACTTCCAGAGCCAAATCTCGGTTTTAAAATTGCAGGATATTCCATTTTTATCTCATCCAGTTTGGTATTTTCATCTATCAAATACAACTGAACATTTCGCAGATTTTCCTCATTTAGTTTTTTATGAAAAACATATTTATCTGTACTTAATCTGGTGGCCTCATAACAAGCCCCTTCAAGCTGGAATTTATCGTTTATATATCCCATTGTCGAAAGGTATCTTCCTATTGGAATAGGTATTGTAAAATCTGGTTTAATTCTAGCAACCTCATTACTTGTCTTATCCAAATCAGAAATATCCACAACAATACTCTCATTTGCGAATTTAAATCCTTCTGCCTTTGGATTTCCATCTAATGCCACAACATATATTCCTTTTTCTCTTGCTTTCTTAATAGTATGTATAGCATCTCTGCTTGCTCCAATTACAATTCCTTTTTTCATTTATTCACATTCTTTCTTTTAATAATTTATATTTTAACTCTGCAATTTTCCAATCATCTTCATTATCAATATCTTGAACTTCCATTTCAGACAAAACAATTGGAACTATTCCTTCTTCAATTTTCCCATTAATTTCTATATATTTAGATACATTATAAAAATAAAATTGTCCCGCATCATGATACTCTTTTTCTAAATCCTGCGATCTAGTTGCTATATATTTTTTTTCTTTATATTTCATATAGCAATTATCAATAATAAAAGACCTTTGTGGTGGATATGAAAATGGTACCACTGGCATTACCTCTATCGCATCATTAGCTTTCAAAAGATTTAACCCTGTTCTCAATTTTTCTGCTGTTACAAAAGGTGCTGTTGGATATATACAACACATATAGTTATATCGTCTGCCCGCCTTTCCATATTGTTCTAACACCTCCAATAACACATCTGATGTAGTTGCATAATCCCCTGCTGTAGCCTCACTACGCATAAACGGAACTCTTGCTCCATATTTCTGAGAAATCTCTGCAATTTCCTGACTGTCTGTAGATACCATAACCTCCGAAAACACTCCACTTTTCAGGGCAGCCTCTATTGAATATGCTATAATCGGTTTCCCACAAAACATCTTAATATTTTTTTTGGGAATGCGTTTGCTTCCACCTCGTGCTGTTATAATTGCAATAGTATCTTCCATATTAATTATCCTCATATTTTATATATTTCCACTCCATCGGAGTTCCTTTTTTCAAATCACAATTTGCGACCTGTCCTAAAACATCCTCATAAAATTTTGTATGTAATCCAATATTAGGTCGTATTGACCGAACGTTTTCAGCGGTAAATCTTTCTCCTTTTTTTATATCTTTTACAGCAAATAAAGATCTTGCACCTGTTCTATTTTCTTTTTGTCTTGCATTTAATTTATATGTCACTCTACCTAAAGCTTTTTCTACATTTCTAACCTGTTCAACCATCTGTTTAAATTCTTCTGGTTCCATAGAAAAAACAGCATCCGGTCCCCCATCGCTTCGCCTAAGCGTCAAATGTTTTTCAATTACCTTGCCACCCAAAGCCACACTTGCTATGGATGTTTCCGCACCAAGAGTGTGATCAGACAATCCTGCAATACATCCAAATGTCTGTGACATGTTTGAAATAACTTTAAGATTCATTTCTTCATATGGAGCTGGATATGCTGATACGCATTTTAATAATATAACATCATTGTTCCCCATCTCATTACAGGCTCTTAAAGCTAAATCAATATCTTCTAAATAAGCTATTCCTGTAGAAATAATAATCGGTTTTCCTGTCCCAGCAATTTTTTTTATAAGTGGAATATCATTTATCTCAAATGAAGCGACTTTATATGCTGGTACATTTAATTTCTCGAGAAAGTCAACTGCAGTAAAGTCAAAAGGAGACGAAAAAAAATCCAGTCCTAATTTCTGTGCATATTCCTGTAACTGGCTCTGCCATTCCCATGGTGTATATGCCATCTGATAAAGTTTATATAATGACATTCCTTCCCATATTTTACTCTGTGTTTTAAAAATATCATCATCACAATCAATTGTTATTGTATCCGGCGTATACGTCTGTATCTTTATTGCATCAGCTCCTGCCTCTGCTGCTGCCTTTATAATAGCCTTTGCTCTATTAAAATCCATATTATGATTTGCAGACATTTCAGCAATAATATAAACGGGCGAATTTTCTGAAATTATTCTATTTCCAATTTGAATTTCCTTATTCATACAACCACCTGTTTCAGTGTTCCTTTACACCTTTCAAACGTTTAGTAATGTCTTCTACACCAAGCCATTCCGTATTCGTACCAGAACTATATTCAAACCCCTGCTCCACTTTTTTCCCGCCTGACCGAATTTTATTTGTATCCCACCAGTCAAAATGTGGATATACAATAAAATGCTTGTCATATTCATAGGTCAGCATAGAATCTTCTCTGGTAACCATGATTTCATGAAGTTTCTCTCCTTCGCGGATACCAACTTCCGGCATCTCACATCCCGGCAGGATTGCCTGTGCCAAATCTGTAATTTTAAAAGATGGAATCTTGGAAATAAATGTTTCCCCACCTTTTGCTTCTGACAATGCTTTAATTACAAGTTCAACTCCCTGTTCTAAACTAATCCAGAATCTGGTCATTCTATAATCCGTTATCGGGAGTGATGTTCCACCATTTGCAACAATGTTTTGAAAAAATGGAATAACAGACCCCCTGCTTCCTGCCACATTTCCATAACGGACAATTGAAAAGTTAACATCCTTCTCACCGGCATATGCATTTGCCGCAATAAATAATTTATCAGAAACAAGCTTTGTTCCACCATACAGATTTATTGGATTAACAGCTTTATCCGTTGACAATGCAACAACACGCTTTACTCCACAGTCTAAGGCAGCATCGACGATATTCATTGCGCCATTGATATTTGTCTTGACTGCTTCCATTGGATTATATTCACAGGAAGGCACCTGCTTTAATGCTGCTGCGTGAACAACATAATCCACTCCATCAAACGCTCTGTAAAGTCTTTCCTTATCCCTCACGTCCCCAATAAAAAATCTGAGTTTTTTCGCCTGTGGATGATTCTTATATTCATTCTGCATTACAAACTGTTTATATTCATCTCTTGAATATATGATTATCTTCTTCGGTTCATAATGTTCTAATACATAACTAACAAATTGATGTCCAAATGATCCTGTTCCTCCAGTGACCAAAATCGTCTTTCCATTTAACATCTTCTTCCTCCTGTATCCTTTACTTTTTCTTCTCCGAAAGCATTTAATATTATATCGGCAGTTTTCTTTTTTTTATTAGTTTCTTATTCGTTATACCAGAAAAAGCTCTGCACAGCAAAATTGATGCAGAGCTTTTTTATCTTTAATAATACCTGTAACTTCTCACCGGATGGCTTGCGGTATACACGATTGACAGGATCAAAAGCAGTACACTGATTCCCGCCAGCACAATGGTTGCAATTGCAAGTCCTTTTTTCTTCGTCTGTAAGCCCTGGAATCCACACCAGAATTCCAGCACAATTATAATTGCTCCGTATGTAATACCAAAGAAGGATAACAGCAGTCCCACCAAGCTGATTACAAAACCTGCAATCGTCCAGTTCTCCCTTGTCTTTCTGGATTTCTCCACAAACTGATTGGCACTGTTCTGTGGCGGGATATACCCCTGCTGTGGTGGCATGCCCTGCTGCATCGGTGCTCCCTGCTGCATTGGCATTCCCTGCTGCATTGGCATTCCCTGCTGTGGTGCCAGACCCATCATATCAATGCGATGCAGTTCTACAAACAGCGGTTCTAAATCATCCCGGAAAGATTTCTTTGGAACGGCACCTACAAAACCTTCCAGTCCTCTTGGTTTCTCAAAAGTTCCCATATATGCCAGCACAATCACTTCTGTTCCATGAATGTAATATTCTATAGAACGTTTTCCCTTCATCCACGGGTCATTGAAGAAATAATAATTGGCATTTGGCTTTGGTATCTGTACATACTGGTTGGCTGCCAGATAATTCTGAATCACCTGGTTAATCACTTCCGGTGCCGCATGCACGCTAAATCTGTATTCTGTTTTTTCTTTGCTCATTTTTCCTTCTCCTTTATATTATGTAAACCACCTTTATTCCATCGGGCATCCCCGGCGTTCCGGTCCTTCCATGCCGCTTACATACCGGGCATTGAATTCCATATTAATCTCCCGGAGTTCCTTCTCTCCATCAATGTATGCCTGATACATTTCCACGATTCCGGCACTGCATCCATCGCAGGTTGCAGAAATATTTCCCAAGGATTCTGCAACAATTGCCTCACGTTCTTCTTTTGTTGTATCTTTGATTAAATATCCGCTCATCCTTATTCTCCTTACCAATCACTTTTACGCAAACAGCTTCTTCACATTTTCAGCATCAAAGGTTACGGATGGCACATGGTCTACTTCGATCTGATAAAGGGCATTGGCTGCCAAATGTTCTGCTGCCTGCTCTAAATCACGGATACCGGAAGTATGCTTAAACTGCTCTACGATTGCATCCAGTCCATCCTCTGTTACAACACATTCACCCTGATGCAGGCCGATTCGTTTTAATACCTTCGGGAGTGCAAACCGGGAGAAAATAATCTTCTTTTCTTCTGATGTATAATCCGGGATATCAATT
>JABLTS010026463.1_pt1 | contig 19775 bp, 18 predicted proteins | sample 7160081 | NCBI WGS metagenome assembly JABLTS01 (sample SAMN14651231, study PRJNA627086) | human gut metagenome | isolation source: feces | host: Homo sapiens | reverse complement strand
TTCATAATTAACCTCCTTATTATATTTATTATTTACTTTTTAATCTATATTATAATAACATATGAGAAATTTATTAACAATAGAAAAAAGATTACATTTGTGTTACAAAATTATGAATTACTAATTTTTAGTTTATACTATTGGAAAAAGTATAAAAAATGTGAAACAAAATAAGTATTTTTGGTTTATTTTGTTTCACATTTTTTAGTAATTATTTTAATTTAGCTTGTTTCTTAAAATTCTCCTCTAACTGTAACTTTATCAAATCATTAGTTAAACGATTAACGACCTTTCTATTATAATCATTTAATTGAGAATAATTTTCCAAAAACTTGCTATCAATCAAATCCATATATTCGCAAGAATCAGAATCAATAAAATCACTAAACAAAAAATCAGTTGAAATATTTAAAGCTTTACAAAGACTAACGATTGTATTTGCACTTCCAAAGGCTATACCACGTTCTAATTGACTAATATATCTAGGAGAAAGTGACAATTTTTCTGCAAGAGTTTCTTGAGTATAATTTGTTTTAGACCTAGCTAATTTAATTTTCTTACCAATACTTTTTCTTAATCTTTTTTCATTATCGTTCATATAGACCTCCAATACTTTTATTTTCTAAGGAAAGTATAGCAATGAACAATTAAAAAAAGAATGGATTATTAGTGCGACAAAATTTAAAAAGTAAAACTGATAGTATTACATAGTGCCATAAATAAAACTTAAAGAGTCAATTGCCAATAAAAAAATTTTAGAAAAATGTGAAAAAATTTTAGAAAAACTATTGCAAAATTAAAAAAGTTATATTACAATTTAGTTGAAGTGGAGAAAAGTGGTACAAAGTGGTAGAAAAGTGAAAAGAGGTGAAGACCATTGCTAATGGGTGAATATGAGCATTCTCTAGATGCTAAAGGCAGATAAATAATGCCAGCCAAATTAAGACAAGACATCGGAGACAAGTTCGTCATAACAAAAGGTTTAGACGGATGTTTATTTGCTTTTTCACAAGAAGAATGGTTAAACTTTGAAACAAAACTAAAATCACTTCCACTATCTGACAGAAATGCAAGAAATTTCGTAAGATTTTTCCTATCAGGAGCAACAGAATGCGAAATAGATAAACAAGGAAGATTTTTAATTCCTAATAATCTAAGAGTAGCAGCACAATTAGAAAAAGAAGCAGTAATAATCGGAGTTGGAACTAGACTAGAAATTTGGAATAAACAAAACTGGGAAAAATGCGATGAAAATATTTCAGTTAATGAAATTGCTGAAAATATGACAATGCTTGGTATATAACTTGCAAAAGTTTATATAAATCGCAAAAGATAAAAGTACAAAAGATTATTACTGAAGATAAAAATATAATTTACAAAAGACAAAGTTACTAAAGAAAATCTTACAAAAGATAACTAAACTAAAGATAATATAACAAAAGAAAATTGTACAAAAGTTAAAAAGAAAAAATACAAAAGAAGACTAACAAAAGATAAAATTACAAAAGAAGATTTTACAAAAGGATTATAAAATACCAAAAGATAAATACATAAAACTAAAACAGCTGGTACAAAATGCCAGCTGTATTTGATTAATTTGTAATTTTAAGAGGTGGAAAATTGGAATTTAAACATAAACCAGTAATGCTTAGTGAATGTATCGAAGGTTTAAATATAAAACCAGATGGAATATATGTTGATGGTACTTTAGGTGGAGCTGGACATAGTAAAGAAATAGCAAAAATACTATCAAAAGATGGATTACTTATTGGAATAGATAGAGATGATGATGCATTAAAAGCAGCAAAAGAAAACTTAAAAGAATTCCAAAATGTAAAATTTGTAAAAGACAATCATGATAATATAAAACAAATACTAAAAGATTTAAAAATTGAGAAAGTTGATGGAATCTTATTAGATTTAGGTGTTTCTTCTTATCAATTAGATGAAAGAAATAGGGGCTTTAGTTATTTGGGTGAAAATGAACTAGATATGAGAATGGACAAAACACAAGAATTAACAGCACAAAAGGTTGTCAATACTTATTCAGAAAAAAAACTTGCAAATATTATTTATGAATATGGGGAAGAAAGATTTTCAAGACAAATTGCAAAAAATATTTGCGAAGAAAGAAAACAAAAAGAGATAGTAACTACTAAACAATTAGTAGAAATTATAGAAAAATCAATACCAAAATCAAAACAAAATGATGGTCATCCTGCAAAAAGAACATTTCAAGCAATAAGAATAGAAGTAAATGATGAAATAAAACCATTATATAATACAATAAAAAATTGTATAGATTGTTTAAATGATAATGGTAGATTATGTGTTATTACTTTCCATTCTTTAGAAGATAGGGCAGTAAAAAATGCAATGAATGATGCAAAAGGAAAATGTACATGTCCAAGTGATTTACCATATTGTGTATGTGGTGCAAAATCATTAGGAAAAATAATAACAAGAAAACCAATAGTAGCAACAGAGGAAGAATTAGAACAAAATTCAAGAAGCAAAAGTGCAAAACTAAGAATTTTTGAAAGAGTATACTAGAAAAAATACGAAAAGAAGAGAAAAGAGGTGAGAAAAACTTATGGCACAAGCTAGATACCAATATGGTACAAGCCCAAGAAAAATAGATCCAGATTATGAAAGAAAAGGTAAAAAAACTAAGAAAAATGAAAAAATAAAAATAGTTGAAGATTTACCAAGACAACAAATAAAAGTATCTAAACAACAAAAAAAGAAGCAATTTCAAATGACAGTTACTGTTATTGGGTTATTTTTGTTGCTTTTAACCATAAGTTGTAGAAACTCACAAATTGATAAACAATTTAATCAAATTCAAAATCAAAAGAAAGAATTAGCATCAATTCAAAAAGAAAATGAGCAGTTAAAAGTTAATATTCAAAATAGTATTAATTTAAGTAATATTGAAAAATTAGCAAAAGAAGAATTAGGAATGGAAAAATTAACTAATAAACAAACAGTATATGTTTCATTACCTAAAAAAGATTATGTAGAAGCACCTACAGAAAAAGTTGTTATTGAAAAAGAAATGAATTGGTTAGAAAAATTATTTAATAAATTCTTAAAAAAATAATAGTATATTTTTAATAGCCTCTAATAAATATTATTAGAGGTGTTTTTTATGGTTCAGACTAGTTTAACAAATAAGAAAAAAATGAGAAATATGTTATTTATTGTGTTTTTAATAATTGTTATATTAATTGGAAGATTAGGATATATTCAACTTATACAAGGAAAAGAATTATCAAAACTAGCATATGAACAACAAACTTTAGATAGAGCAATCAATCCTAAAAGAGGTACAATATATGATGCTACTGGTACAGTTTTGGCTCAGAGTAGTACAGTTGAAACAGTAACAGTAAATCCTGGAAATATATCAGCAGAAAATAAGGAAAAAGTAGCAAGAAAACTGGCAGAGATTTTTGAATTGGATTATGAAAAAGTCTTAAAAAAGGTTTCAAAAAGAAGTTCTATAGAAACAATTTCAAAAAGAGTAAATAAAGAAAAAACTGATCAATTAAGAGAATGGATGGAAGAAAATAAGATAACTGTTGGAATTAATATAGATGAAGATACAAAAAGATATTACCCATATAATAATTTTGCTTCTCAAATAATAGGATTTTGTGGTTCTGATAATCAGGGGTTAGATGGAATAGAAGCAAAATATGATAAAGAATTATCTGGCACAAAAGGAGCGATAAAAAGACATACAGATGCAAAAGGTGGAGAGATAGGAGAAGAAGGCGAGAGTTATATTTCTGCAACAAATGGAAATGATTTAGTTTTGACAATAGATATAAATATTCAATCAATAGTAGAAAAATATTTGAAGGAAGCGTGCATAGATAACAAGTGTACAGATGGTGGGAATATTGTAATAATGAACCCACAAAATGGAGATATATTAGCAATGACAACATATCCAAATTATAATTTAAATGAACCATATGAAGCATATACTGATGAATTAAAATCTGCTTGGGATACTATGAGTCAAGAAGATAAAACAAAAAACTTACAAGCGGTTTGGAGAAACAGAGCAATTACAGATACATATGAGCCAGGTTCTACTTTTAAAACTATAACATCTTCTGCAGCAATTGAAGAGGGATTGGTAACAGATATAGATAAAAGTGGTCAATTTGCTTGTACTGGTGGAATTGAGGTAGCAGGAGTTAGAATGAAATGTTGGAGATATTATAGACCACATGGAGCTGAGAGCTTAAGACAGGCATTAATGAATTCATGTAACCCAGTATTTATAGGATTGGGACAAAAAATGGGAGTTATAAAATATTATAGTTATCTAAGAAGATTTGGATTATTAACCACAACAGGTGTAGACTTGCCAGGAGAAGCAGGAAGTATATTTTTGGCGGAAAATAAAGCTGGTCCTGTAGAATTAGCAACAATAAGTTTTGGGCAAAGATTTGAAATAACACCATTACAATTAGTAACAGCAGTATCTGCAATTGCAAATGGTGGAGATTTAGTACAGCCAAGAGTAGTTAAGCAAATTGTAGATAGTAAAACTGGTGAAAAAAGAGATGTTGAAGTAAAGAAAAAAGGCAATGCAATATCAAAGGAAACTTCAGAAAAGGTATTGAGTATGATGGAATCAGTAGTTGCTGAAGGAACTGGTAAAAATGCTAAAGTTGCTGGTTATAGAATAGGTGGAAAAACTGGAACTTCAGAAGATGGGGTTAATACAGGTAAATATGTTACATCTTTTATTGGTGTTGCTCCAATTGATAATCCTCAGTTGGTAATGCTTATAACTTTATATAATCCAACAGGAGAAGGTGGACACCAAGGAGGTGGTGTTGCAGCACCTCTTGCTGGGCAAATTTTTAGGGAGATTTTGCCTTATATGGAAATTAATCAAGGTAATGCTGATGAGGTTGAACAGGTAGAGCAAGTAGTAACTCCTGATATTGTTGGAAAAAGTATTGCTGAGGCTGAGAAATTGCTTAAGGAGAATGGATTGGAGTTGGTTTTGGAGAGTGAGGTAGAAGATACTGAGGCTTTGGTTAAGGAACAGGTTCCTAGTGCGGGGATTGTGGTGAAGAAGGGGAGCAAGGTTTTTGCAAAATGAGTGAAAAAAATGTTTAAAAAGTCTATACAAATGTGTGATTTAGTTATATAATGTAGGAAAATTATGGGCAAGATTTTGGCTATAAGACGTATTAGTTTGAAAGGATGATTCTAAATGGAATTAAAGAAAGTTTTATTAGGAATTGAAGGGATTAAGGCTAGAGGTAATCTAGACTTAGATATTGTAGGAATTGAAAAAAATTCTAAAGAAATTAAGAAAGGGTATATGTTTATTGCTATCAAAGGTTTTTCTGTTGATGGACATCAGTTTGTTGAGAGTGCTATTGAAAATGGTGCTGTTGCAGTTATGCTGGAAGAGGGGTGCGATTTGAAAGCTCTTAAGATACCAGATGATGTAACTGTTCTTATGGTTAAAGATACAAGAGAGGCTTTGGCTATTTGTTCTGCTAATTTTTATGGTAATCCATCAAGAAAAATGAAGTTGATTGGTGTTACTGGAACAAAGGGTAAGACTACAACTACTTTTATGATTAAAGAGATTTTACAAAGATCTGGTAAAAAAGTTGGTTTGATAGGAACTATTGCAACATATATTAATGATAAAAAGATAAAAGATAGTGATAGAACTACTCCAGAGAGTTTAGAGTTACAACAAATTTTTAAAATGATGCTTGATGAAGGTGTTGAGGTTGTTGTAATGGAGGTTTCTTCACAAAGTTTGAAATTACATAGAGTAGATGCTTGTGATTTTGATTTAGTATTATTCACAAATTTTTCAGAGGATCATATCAGCGAAAAAGAACATCCAGATATGCAAGATTATTTTAATTCAAAATTAAAATAATTTAAAATGTGTAAAAATGGAATTGTTAATGTTGATGATTTACATGGTGCTAAAATACCAGGATTATTCCCTGAAAGTAATATAGTAACATATGGTATTGATAATTTTGCAAATGTACTTGCAAAAGATATAACAATAACAAATTCATATGTTGATTTTAAAGTAAGAATAACAGATAGAAATGAAAGAATAAAAACTGGAATACCAGGAAGATTTAGTGTATATAATTCATTAGCAGCTATCTGTGTTGCACAAAAATTTGGAGTTTCTCCAGAAATAATAAAAGAGGCTTTATTAGAAGTAAGAGTACCAGGTAGATCAGAGTTAGTTGATAATAAAAAAGAACTAACAATTATGATAGATTATGCACATTCTCCAGAAAGTTTGCAAAATATATTACAAGCAACAAAAAGTTATACAAGAGGAAGAGTAATTAGTGTATTTGGTTGTGGTGGAGATAGAGATAAAGGAAAAAGACCAATAATGGGTGAAATCTCAGGTAAAATAGCAGATTATACAATTATTACATCAGATAACCCAAGAACAGAAAAACCAGAAGATATAGTTGAACAAATTGAAGCTGGTATAAAGAAAACAAAAGGAAAATATGAAGTTGTAGTAGATAGAGTTGAAGCTATCGAAAAAGCAATAAAAATGGCTAATAAAAAAGATATAATAATATTAGCAGGAAAAGGTCATGAACCATATCAAGAAATAAATGGTGTAAAGCATCCATTTGATGAAAGAATTATTGTAAGAGAAATAATTGATAAATTAGATAATAAATAAAAAAACGGAAGAATAAAAATAGAAAGGTTTGATAAAATTGGATTTTGAGATAAAAATATTACTTATAACTTTTGCAATCTCAGTAATTTGTGGAATAATAACAATACCAATATTAAAAAAATTAAAAATAGGTCAAATAGAAAGAGATGATGGACCAGCATCTCATTTAAAGAAACAAGGAACACCAACAATGGGAGGAATAATAATGATAGTTGCAATAATCATTGCAACTGTTGGAGCTTGTATATTCTTTTCAGTAACAAATAATCAAGAATTGATTAAAAGATTAATTCCATTATTAATAATAACAATAGCATTTGGAATGATTGGTTTTATAGATGATTTTAAAAAACTAGTTTTAAAAAATACAGATGGATTAAAACCAAAATATAAAATGTTAGGATTACTAATTATAGCAGTTATATATGTATTGTTTTTGGTTTATGGATTTAAATTAGGAACAGATACATATATTCCAATATTTAAAATATATATTAATATACCAGTATTTTTATACATACCACTAGCGGTATTGGTAATACTTTCTACTACAAATGCAATTAATTTAACAGATGGAGTTGATGGATTAGCATCAAGTGTTTCTTGTTTAATTGTAACATGCTTAACAGTAATAGGGATTAGTAACCAAATGTATGAAGTTTCAATATTTGGAAGTATAGTAATTGGTGCGACTTTAGGATTTTTAATATTTAATTTACACCCAGCAAAAGTATTTATGGGAGATACAGGGTCACTTATGTTAGGTGGAGTAATTTCATCAATTGCATTGTATTTAAAAATGCCATTATTATTAGTATTAATAGCAATAATACCAGTATTAGAAGCATTATCAGATATAATTCAAGTAATGTATTATAAAAAAACAGGAAAAAGAGTATTCAAAATGGCACCATTGCACCATCATTTTGAATTATCAGGATGGAAAGAAAATAAAATAGTTGTAGTATTTTCTTTAATAACATTAATTGCCTGTGCAGTAGGATTAAAAATAATATAATACAAAAGTTAAAAAACTCGTTAGGAGGATTTTAAATGGCGAAAAAGAAAAAAGAAAAAAGTTTTTCAAGTTTCTTAAATAATCCAATAGATTTTACATTAGTAATAACCATTTTATTTCTTTTGGGAATAGGCTTAGTTATGGTGCTTTCAGCAAGTTCACCATCAGCTCTTTCTGAAAGTGGAAATAGTTATTCATATTTTTCAAAACAATTGCTTTTTGCAATTTTAGGATTATTAGCAATGGTATTTATATCAAAAATAGATTATAGATTTTATCAAAAATTTTATAAACATGCATGGATTCTTTCTGTTATTTTATTAGTAGCAGTAAAATTAATAGGAACAGAAGTAAATGGAGCAAAAAGATGGATTTCTATAACAAAAACACTTTCATTCCAACCATCAGAAGTTGTAAAATTTTTAATGATAATATTCTATGCAGCAATTTTGGTAAAAAATAGAGATGAATTAAAATTATATGGAAAAGGTTTTATCAAACATTTTCTATATTTAGTTCCAATAATTGGATTATTAATATTAGAACCACATCTTAGTGCATCAATGGTTATAATTGGAATTGTTAGTATTATGATGATTGTTGCAGGATGCAAATTTAAACACTTTCTACTTACAGGATTAGGTTTTGGGGTACCACTTTTAGGTGCTGCTATAGCATTTTCACCATATAGATTAGAGAGATTTGTAACCTTCTTAGACCCTTGGAAAGATGCAACAGATAGTGGTTGGCAAGTTATTCAAAGTTTATATGCAATTGGTTCAGGAGGGCTATTTGGAGTAGGGCTAGGAGATAGTAAACAAAAATATTTATACATACCAGAACCACACAATGATTTTATATTCTCAATATTAGCAGAAGAATTAGGATTTTTTGGATGTGCAGTAGTTTTAATATTATTTGCAATATTTATTTGGAGAGGAATTTTAATTGCAATGAAAGCGCCAGACATGTTTGGTAGCTTACTTGCAACAGGAATTACAGCTTTAGTTGCAATACAAGTTATCATAAATGTAGCTGTTGTTACATCATCAATGCCAGCAACAGGTATGCCTTTACCATTCTTTAGTTACCGGTGGAACGGCACTATTTATATTACTGTGTGAGATGGGAGTATTATTAAATATTTCAAGAGCGGGAGCAAAATAAAAAAATATAATTTAAAGCATTAAAAAGGAGATTATTATTATGAGAGTAATAATTGCAGCAGCAGGAACAGCAGGTCATATTAATCCAGGTCTTGCAATTGCAAATAAAATAAAAGAAGAAGAAAAAGATTCAAAAATAATATTTATAGGAACTACAAGAGGATTAGAAAATGATTTAGTTTCTAGAGCAGGCTATGAATTAAAAACAATTGATGCATATGGTTTAAGCAAGAAAATATCAATAGAAAACATTAAAAAAATGTATAAAACATTAAAAGGCTATGGAGAAGCAAGGAAAATAATAAAAGAATTTAAACCAGATATAGTAATAGGTACAGGAGGGTATATATGTGGTGCTACAATTTCGGCAGCACATAGTTTAAAAATACCAACTTTATTACATGAAAGCAATGCTTTTCCAGGTAAAGCAGTAAAAATGTTAGCAAACAAAACAGATACAATATTAGTATCTTTCGAAGATGCAAGAAGTAGAATAAAAAATGCAAAAAATATTGTTTATACTGGAACACCTGTAAAAATAAGAAAAAAAGAGTATGGAATAAATGAAAAAAATTCAATAATAAAAAGTACTGGACTTAATGAAACAAAACCAATAGTATTAATATTTGGAGGAAGTCAAGGGGCACAAAAAATAAATGATGCAATTTTAGGAATATTAAAAAATAAATTAAACAAAGATTATCAAATTATTTGGGCAACAGGTCCAAAACAATATGATAGAATAAAAGAAATTTTGGAAGAAAATAATGTATATATAAATCATTTAGAAAATGCAAAGATTGTACCATATATTTATAATATGGAAGAAATGATGAATGTATCAGACTTAATTGTTGCTAGAAGTGGGGCAATGACAATAACAGAAATTTCAAATTTAGGAAAAGCGTCAATATTAATACCATTGCCAAATGTTAGTGGTGACCACCAATTACATAATGCTAAAGTATTAGAAAATATAGGTGCTGCAAGAATAATTTTAAACAATGAATTAAATTATGAAAATTTAAATTCAAATATAGAAGAAATTATATTAAACAAAAATACAATAGAAACAATGTCAAAAAATGCATTAAAAGTTTCAACTTCAAATGTTGAAGATAAAATTTTTACAGAAATAAAGAAAATTGTTAGGGAGTAAAAAAGGATGTTTAAAAAAGTAAAAGCAAGAACAATAATATTTGCATTAATTATAGGGATTGTAGTTGTAGGAATATTAGGTGGATTTTATTTAAGTATGATAAAAGAAATAATACAAATGTCGAATGGAAATGTTGTTGATATTATAAACCAAGCTGATATAATAAAAAAACAAACAGAAATATCAATTTTAGTGGCAATAGGAGTATTAATAATATTTGCATTAATTATTTCTAAAGTATTATCAAAATATGTAATTTATCCAAAAAACAAATTTATAAAAAGTGATGAAAAAACAGAATTAAAAGATAAATTAAGTGAAGTCTCAACAAAGAAAAATCAAATAGAAACAATTCTTTTGCATATGACAGATGGAATAATAGCATTTAATATGTCTGGAGAAATTATATTAATAAATCCAGCTGCAAAGAAATTTTTAAGTATAAGCCCAGAAGATAATACTTTTAATGACATATTTAAAAAATTCGAAATAGATATTAATATGGAAAAAATAATATACTTGGAAAGTTGGACATCAACAGAAAAAAGATTCCAAGTTGATGATAGATATGTTAAAGTATTTTTTGCACCATTTAAAAATGAAGAAGATAGACCAGATGGTGTAATTGCAGTAATTCAAGATATAACAGAACACGTAAAACTAGATAATATGCAAAAAGAATTAGTTGCAGATGTATCTCATGAATTAAAAACACCAATTACATCAATTATGGGTTATGCAGATACTTTACTAGAAGGCGGCTATGATGAAGAAACACAACAAAAATTCTTGAATGTAATAGCCTCAGAATCAAGAAGAATGGCAAGACTAGTAACAGATTTATTAACACTTTCTAGATATGATAGTAATAAAAAGAAAACTCAAAAAGAAGCTTTTGATTTAGGGGAACTAGTAAAAAAATGTCAAGAAAAATTGGCAATAGAGATAAAAAAGAAAAATCATACTGTAAATTGTTTTGTTACAGCAGATGTACCTCTAGTTTATGCTGATAAGGATGACATTGAGAGAGTTGTTTTAAATATAATGACAAATAGTATAAAATATACTCAAGATGGCGGAGAGATAAAGATTTATGTAGGGTTTGTTTATAATGATGCTTATATCAAGATTTTTGATAATGGTATTGGTATTCCTGAGGAAGATTTGTCTAGAATTTTTGAGAGATTTTATAGAGTTGATAAGGCTCGTACTAGAGAGATGGGAGGAACTGGTTTAGGTCTTTCTATTGCTAAAGAGATTTTGGATAAGAATGGTGGTAGTATTGATATTAAGAGTAAGGTTGGAGAAGGAACTGAGGTTGTGATTAGGATTCCAACTAAGCAGTGATTTTGATACATGGCTTTTTCGAGCGAGTCTCTATATAATATTTAAAATTTCCGTTCTCCAAGGCGTTTGGGGATACGAAGGATTCATAGACTTGATACGCACTATGGTTGGTTGTAGGATTGATTTCGTAGGTCGAACTCGATTTTAAATATTATATAGAGACTCGCTCTTTGAATGATGAATGATTTTTTTTCTTTTAAAAAGTTTGCCTTTTTAATACTTAGAGTTGAAAGAGATTGAAGGCAATTTGTCGAATTTTGCGATGAAAAGTTCTTTACAAATGTTGAATGTTGTAGTATTATAATAACAGATTTGAATCAATCTATTTTTTTAATCATAAAAAGTTTTTTCGAAAAAACAAATTTCCAAACAAAAAAATTTAATAAAAGGTGGTGAAGTTTATGCATGATTAGCTATACCAAAAGATTTGTTAATGTTATTAGTTTGATAATAACAATAGTAATATATTTTTTTGTCACAAATGTGAGTATTAATTTTTGTCCACAGTCTATCTTTAATATGTTTAAGAAAAGTGTAGTACAAGTTGAATTAAATTCTAATAGTGTTAATTTAAATTCTGATAATGGTATAGAGGAAAAAATAGAAATTCAAAATGATTACCCTAAAAATCAAATTGTAACAAATGAAGTTATAGAAGATACAAAAGAGGTTAATTGGAAGATTTTGATTCCAGCTATAGCATTAGAGGCAGAGATATCTGAAGGCACAAGTAAAGAAATTATGGATAAGTATGTCGGTCATTTTGAAGAGACATCTAAAAGTGTAGGGAATGTAGGACTTGCGGCACATAATAGAGGATATAATGTTAATTATTTTGCTAATTTGAAAAAATTAAAAGAAGGAGATAAGATAATTTATAAATGCTATGGTTTTGAAAGAACATATGTAGTGACCAAGAATCTTATTATAACAGATGAGGATTGGAGCTATTTAGAAAAAACAGAAAAAAATACAATCACATTAATTACGTGTGTAGAAAATGAGCCAATGTACAGAAGATGTATACGAGGAGAGGAAATATAAAGGAGGCATGGAAAATAAAGAAATTTAGAGGATTAAAAAATATTAAAAAATTTTTTGCAATGTTTGTTAGTTTTAGTTTGTTAAATATAATTACTATTTTTAGTACAGTTCAAGCTGTTGATATAAGTTCAGCAAATATAGTGTCTGGAGGGGAATGTGGCAATTTATTAAAATATAAAGGTAATGTGGTTTTAGTTCATTATGTTGAATATAAAAAAGATGGAGTTAGCTATCCTGCATATTGTTTAGATAAAACAAAACCACGGAGTGACCGATGGATTTTCATATTCTGTATCTGTAAATGAGGCAATAACAGATGTTAATTTATGGAGAATTATAATTAATGGTTATCCATATAAATCTATTCAAGAATTAGGATGTAATAATAAACAAGAAGCATTTACAGCTACAAAACAAGCAATATATTGTTATATACATGGAAACAATCCAAATGATTATCAAGCAATAGGAGAAGCTGGTCAAAGAACTTTAAATGCTTTAAATAAAATATTACAAGATGCCAAAAATAGTAAAGAAACACAAATATCTAATAATATAAAAATAAACAGAGAAGCAGATACATTTAAAGTAGATAATATAAACAAAGAATGTGTATCAAAAATATATTCAATAAAAGCTGGAACAACAATAACAAACTATAAGGTTAGTCTTTCTGCTGAAAAAAATCAATTACCAGAAGAAATAAAAATAACAGATTTAAATAATAATGAAAAACAAGAATTTTCCCAAAATGAAAAATTTAAGATTTTAATACCAATTAAAAATCTAAAAAATAATGGAAGTTTTAATATTAAGATTGAAACGAAAATAAAAAATAAACCAGTATTATATGGAAAAGCACCAGATTCTAATTATCAGGATTATGCTTTAACAACAGCAACATATGAAGATGCAAAAGGAAAAACAGAAGACAATTTTTATAAAAATGAAACAAAAATAAAAATAATAAAACAAGACAAAGATACTAAAGAAAAATTAGAAGGAGTAGAATTCAATCTTTTAGACAAAGATAAAAATGTGTTATATGCAAATTTAAAAACTAATAAAAATGGAGAGGTTGAAGTTTCAAATTTACTTCCTGGAAAATATTATATAAAAGAAACTAATGCAAAAGATGGATATGTTATAAGTGAGGATTTAGTTGAGATTAATGTAGAATTTAATCAAAATGTAATTGTTACAATAAATAACAAATTCAAAGAAAAAACAGAAGTTAAAATAGAACATAAGGAAGAAACGGCAACCATAGATAGTTCTAAAAATAGTACAAGTGAAAAGACAATAGTTAATATGGAAACAGAGTTAAAAGAAACTCATAAAAAATTACCTGTTACAGGTATGTAAGTAATCGAATATGTAAAAATTTCTATAAAGAATTATATTTTTTTGGATTTATCAATATTTAATTTGATGATTAATTTTATTATTATAGAGCTCATAATCTGGGTTTGATTATGAGCTTTTAATAATTTTACAAGTTATGTAATTTGATATTTATTGCTTATTTTAATATAAAAAATTTAAAATCAAACAATTTAAGTTTAGGCAAAAAAAACAAAAATTAGAATCAAAAATTTTAAATAGAAAATTTAAAAATCTAAATTAAAACTCCAAATGAATCAATACCAAAAATAAACTAAAAGTAAAGCGAAAGATAAAAATACATAAAATTGAATATTTATAAAAAATAAAAAGAATCAATAAAATTACAATTATAAATATAATAATAAATATTTACTAAAAAGTATTGCCAACTACAATAAATTTTAGTATAATAAGGAAGGAGATAAATGAATAATAATTTAGAAAGACTACCACTAACAGATGATTACATATTTAAAAGAGTGTTTGCATATAAAGGAAATGAAAGTGTATTAAAAGATTTTCTAGAAGCATTACTAAAAATAGAAATAAGAGGAATAAAAATAACAAATCCAGAAATAATACCATATGAAAAAGGCGAGAAAAGAGGACTACTAGATATAAAAGCAGAGATAAATGATGGAACAATGATAGATGTTGAATTGCAAATGAAAAATGAAAAGAATACAGAAGAAAGAGCAACAGAATATATGGGCAAAATGATATCAGAGCAATTGCAAGTTGGAGATAGTTATCAAAAGCTAAAGAAAAGCATAGTAATATTTATAACAAACTATAATTTTTTAAATCGAAATAGTTATCATAGTGTAGGAAGAATGAAATTTGATAAAACACTGAAAGATGAATATGTAGATATGGGATTTAAAATAGAAGATGAGATTGCATCAAAATATATAGAAGTTCATTATATAGAATTACCAAAATTCAAGAAAAAAGAGTCATCAAGATTCACAAAATTAGATCAGTGGATGTGTATATTCACACAAAATAAGGAGGGGATTATGTTGGCAGAAAAAGAAAATAAAGAAATAAAAAGAGCAATAAACACTTTAGATTTTTTAAGTAAAGACCCCAAAGAAAGAGAAAGACATAATTCAATAGTGATGGCAGAATATAATAGGTTAGTGAGTGAACAGAACTTTTTTGAGGATGGAAGAAAAGAAGGAAAAATGGAACGGAAAAATAGAACGGAATTGAGCAGCGGAGCAAAAGAAAAGACAATAGAAATAGCAAAAAAAATGTTCAAAGAAAAATTACCAATAGAAATGATAGAAAAACTTACCGGACTTTCAAAAGAAGAAATAGAGAAACTAAAATAATATGTAAATAAAAATATTAACCAGTATAAAAATAAAAATACTGGTTAATATTTTTTTATAGAAAACAATGTAAAAAATATTTAATAATTGTTGAACTAAAAATTTAACTATGGTAAAATAATTTTAATACATAATAAATTGTGTGCTAAAATTCGAATGAAAAATTAGGAGGAAAAGTATGAAAGAAAAAAGCATTAATGGTATAACATTAGTGGCGCTAGTAATCACAATCGTCATTTTATTAATTTTGGCAGGAATAAGCATTCAAGCAATAACAAATACAGGACTATTTGAAAATGCAAAAAAAGCAGTAGAAGAAAGCAAATATGCAAATGCAGAAGAAAAAGTAAAAATGGCAGTAATGGCATCATATGACGAAAACGCAAGTTTAAATAAGGAGTTATTAAAAGACAGTCTAAATAAAATAGATGGAATAAATCCCAAAGTAACAGAAGTAGAATGGGACTTAAAAGTAAATGTAGATAGTTATGAATTCACAATAACAGAATATGGAACAGTAACATGTGTAGGAAGAAAAGAACAAGAAAAATTACCAGAAAATAATAAAGACAATCCACAAGATGCAGGAAAAGAAGTAGCATTAAAAGCTGGGTGGGGAGAAGAGACAACAGCAGTAGTAAAAACATCAGATGGAACAGAAGTAACAGGACTAACAAAAGTATCAACAGTATATGCAGTATCAGTAGGAAATGGAGAAACAATTCCAGTACCAAAAGGATTTTTCTATGTAGGTGGAACAATAGATACAGGAGTAATAATCTCAGACAATGAAGCAGATAAATATGACGGAAAAACAGATAAAACAACACACGAATACGCAACAAAATTAAAAGGAAATCAATTTGTATGGATACCATGCACAATAGATGAATATACAAAAATAGATTTTGGGATGACTAATGCTTCATCATGGGACAGAGAAACAAATACAGCAGAAAAAGAACAAATAGAAAAATATGGTGGATTTTATGTAGGAAGATATGAAGCAGGAGTATCAACATTAGATGAAGAAACAAATACATTTAAAGATAGTGTAACATTTGCAAACAATAAATCATTATTTAGTGCAGTAGGAATACAATCAGGAATAAATGGAGGGGGAAGGCAAAACTATGATTATATAGCAAGAGGCAAAGTAATACCAGATACAAGCTATCCCAATAAAGCAACAGGAAATATAGTAGAAAAAGCAAATAGTATACCATATTATCATGTAGATTACTACACAGCAGTAGAAATGAGCGATAGATTATATAGTAAAAACTCATATGTAAAAAGCGGATTAATAACAGGAACACAATGGGATATGATGATGAAATTTTTAAGTAATAGTTCAGATTATTTAGACATGAAAAGCACAAACTGGGGAAATTATGACAATGTATCATTATCAAATCTAAGAGGATATTATACAAATGTAAATACATCAAATGCATCAACAGATGGATTTAAAGAGGCAAGTAGTTTTACAACAAATGCAGGAACAAATTCATGGGTAATACTAACAACAGGTTCAACAAGCCAAGTGTTAAGAAAAGGATTATATGATGTAGCAGGAAATTTATGGGAATGGTCACAAGAGACATCATATGTAGCAAATTTAGGTTATAATACTATGTACAATACTTATAACCTTCGTGGGGGAACTTTTTACCACGCATATGCAAGTTACTCTGCTTGTTACCGTGTATATGATTATGCCTCTAGTACTGGTACTGGCTATGGGTTCCGTCCAGTACTTTATATCAAATAGAACTAAACATTTAGCAACAAAACAGAGAGAATATTAAATATATTCTCTCTATTTGCGTTATTTTATTGACTATTTATGAAGAACAACATAAAGAAACAAAATTATTAAAATTTCTAAAAAATCGTATTGAAAAAAACACTAAAAACAATTATAATAAATCTAGTTTAATACGAAAGGAAAAAATAATATGAAAAAAAGAAGTATAATAATAACAATAATTTTAGTAATAATAGTCGTATTGTCAGCAGGATTCATAACATATCAAAAAGTAGAAAAAAGTAAAAAAGAATATCAAGTAGAAAGAGTATTTGAATATAATTATTTTGTTGTAAAAGAAAATGATAAATATGGAGTAATAGATGCAAACGGAAATAAGATTATAGAAACAAATTATGATAATGTAGTAATACCAAATCCAAATAAAGCTATATTTGTATGTTATAGTGGAGATAAAACTGAGGTATTTAATGATAAAAAAGAAAACCTATTTCGAAATTATAACAATGTTGAACCACTTAGATTAAAAGGAGTATCAACAGATTTAATGTATGAAAAAAGTGTTTTAAAATATAGTAAAGATGGAAAATATGGAATAATTAATTTCAATGGTAAAAAGATAACAAGTCCAATTTATGATGAAATAGACACATTACAGTTCAAAGAGGGAGAACTTTTAGTAAAAAAAGATAACAAGTATGGAGTAATCAATATAAAAGTTGCAGAAATAGTAAAGGCTAATTATGATAAAATAGAAGCGGACAAATATTATGATGAAAATACAGGTTATAAAGATTGTGGGTATATAGTAAGTATTACAACAGATGAAGGTTATAGATATGGTTATATTAACAAAGACGGAAAAGAATTATTAAAAACAGATTATAATGATTTATACAGAATATTAGAAACAAGTAGTGAAGAGGCATATTTGATATGTGCACAAAATGGAAAATATGGATTATATAAAAATTCAAAAAAAGAGATAGACAATGAATATCAATCTTTAAGATATGATGAATTTAATAATATAATAGTAGCATTAAAAGGAAAACAATATGGTGTACTTACAATTGAAGGAAAACAAATAGTTCCATTTAAATATAATCAAATTGACATTACAGGAGAAAATATATATGCAACAGATAGTAATGGAAAAGTAAAAGTATTTGATACAAATGGAAAAGAAACATCATTAGATTATAATACTGTATTTACAAAAGTTGAAAATACAAGTTATAAAATTAACATTTCTGTAAGAGATAATAAAGTAAATTACAGCATATATAAAAATAATGAGAAGAAAACAAATAAAGAGTATAACTATATAGAATATTTATATGATAACTATTTTTTAGCTAGCAATAATAATGGGAAACTAGGAGTTATAGATGAAGAAGAAGATACTAAAATTCAATTTAAATATAATACAATACAAAAAATTGAAAATATGAATTTGATAAAAGCCATAAATGATACTACAAAAATTACTGAAATTTATTCTAAAGATATGGAGAAAATTACTGAATTAGAAAATGCAACAGTTGAAGTTAATGATGAATATATCAAGATTTACAATGATAGTGAAGCAAAATATATCACAAAAGATGGTCAAGAAATAAAAGATACAGATTTATTTACAGATAATAAGATATTTGCTAAAAAACAAGGAAATTATTGGGGATTTGTTGATAAAGATGGTAAAACAGTAGTTGATTTTAAATATGATAAAGTAACAGAAGTTAATAAATATGGATTTGCAGGAATTGAAAAATCAGGAAAATGGGGAGTTATCAATAAAGAAGGAAAAATAATTCTAGAGCCTAAATATACATTAAAAGATAATGAACAACCTGAATTCATTGGACAATATTATAAATTTGTTTATGGAAATGGGGAAATTTATTACACAAATAATTAAGATAAAATAAGTCGTATGAATTAATTGATTCACACGACTTATTTTTTTATTTTATATTTTCTATTTCAGATTCTGATAATCCTGTTATACTTGCTACTTTTTCTTTTGAAAAGTTTTCTTTTAGTTTTGTCAATATGAATCTTTTGATTAACTTTTAAATTATATTTACTGTTGATTTTTTTATTAAAAATTAAAGTTGCTTAAAATGGTTTATGGAGGTATAGCAAATATCAAATAAAAAGCACAATTTGTGCTTTTTTAATATTTTATTCCATATATTTTTGTTACATATTCTTTTACAGAATCATTTTCCCACCAATCAGAGATAGTAAAATCAGTATTGCTAAATTTTAAAGCAGTATATCTTTGATACCAGCCGTGTAAAGCTACAGTAGTATTAGCAAGAAGTGTTGATGTACTAAAAATTGAAGAACTTGTTAGGTCACAGTCAGATTGTTTATGTTCGATAATTAAAAAATCATAATTATTAAGATTTTTAGAATCTATAAATTTATAAGTTTTATTTTTTTCTTTTGCGATTCCTTCCCATAATAATGAATAAGAAGTATTTTGATCTCTGGTAGATGTTCCAATAATTTCATCGACTTTTTTATTGTATTCTGAAAGCATATTAGTTTCTTTATCTTGAGAATTTTTTGCTATTTCTCTTGACTCTTTTGTTTTTTCTAATAATCCAGTTTGAGTTAATGTTAATATTGCTATTCCTGCTAGTATTAGTAATATAATTATTGTGATTACTAGTGCAACTAGTGTTATTCCTCTTTGGTTTTTCATAATTTTCCTCCTTTATATTAAGCTAGAAACTTAACTAAAAAAGGACAAAAAAATAACACATCAATATTGAAGTGTTGAATATGTTAATTAATCTAGAAACTTAATTA
>JABLTS010022878.1_pt1 | contig 19866 bp, 18 predicted proteins | sample 7160081 | NCBI WGS metagenome assembly JABLTS01 (sample SAMN14651231, study PRJNA627086) | human gut metagenome | isolation source: feces | host: Homo sapiens | reverse complement strand
GAGGCTACACTATTTAGTCCAAAGTGTCAAAAGAATACCCGTATTTCCCACAATTTAACATATTAATTTGTTTTAATTTGCCATTATTAACAAGTCCGTCCCATTTTTTTGCACTTTTTACGAATAAAAATAGCATAAAAATCTAGTTATCCGCATAAAAACTGGACTTATCACACTTTATCAAGGTCAAAACCACTCAATTTACTACTAATTTACTACTTATGAGTGAGCTTTGATACGACGATTTATCCTTGAAAAGTGAAGATATAAAGATACTTCCAATAAAATTTGAATATTTAATAGGTAGACACTTCAAAAAATGAGGTGTCTATTTTTTTACCCGATTTTGAAAGGAAGTGAACTTATGAAAACAAAAAATCAAGAATCAAAAGGTCGTTCCCCACTCTTTAAGACCATCAAACATTCATTCAGCCAATAAAAAAGAAAGGATAGGTAAAAATATGGAACTTAAATTTGTGATTCCCAACATGGAAAAAACATTCGGCAATTTAGAATTTGCTGGCGAGGATAAAGTCGTTCAGCGAAGAATCAACGGACGGCTAACTGTCTTATCAAGAAGCTATAATCTCTATTCTGATGTTCAAAGAGCAGATGATATTGTGGTGGTGCTTCCTGCTGAAGCTGGCGAAAAACATTTCGGCTTTGAGGAACGTGTGAAGTTAGTCAATCCACGTATTACCGCAGAGGGCTACAAAATCGGCACTCGTGGTTTTACAAATTACCTTTTACATGCTGACGACATGATAAAAGAATAAAGAAAGAGAGGAAAAATGATGAGATTAGCAAATGGCATTGTATTAGATAAAGACACGACTTTTGGAGAATTGAAATTCTCTGCTCTACGTCGTGAAGTGAGAATCCAAAATGAAGACGGGTCGGTTTCAGATGAAATCAAGGAACGTACCTATGACTTAAAATCCAAAGGACAAGGACGCATGATTCAAGTAAGTATTCCTGCCAGCGTGCCTTTGAAAGAGTTTGATTATAACGCACGGGTGGAACTTATCAATCCCATTGCGGACACCGTTGCTACTGCCACCTATCAAGGAGCAGATGTTGACTGGTATATCAAGGCAGACGATATTGTGCTGACAAAGGATTCTAGTTCATTCAAAGCTCAACCACAAGCAAAGAAAGAACCGACACAAGACAAATAGTCGCTAGGTAGAAAGGAGACTTTTTCGCATGAAACAGCGTGGTAAAAGGATTCGCCCATCTGGTAAAGATTTAGTCTTTCATTTTACGATAGCGTCACTCCTGCCTGTTTTCCTGCTGGTTGTCGGACTGTTTCATGTGAAGACAATCCAGCAGATCAACTGGCAGGATTTTAACCTATCACAAGCAGATAAGATTGACATTCCCTATTTAATTATCAGTTTCAGTGTCGCAATTCTTATCTGCTTGCTGGTAGCGTTTGTATTCAAACGGGTTCGCTATGATACGGTTAAACAACTTTACCACCGTCAAAAACTGGCAAAGATGATACTTGAAAACAAGTGGTATGAATCTGAACAGGTCAAAACAGAGGGTTTCTTTAAAGATAGTGCTGGTCGTACAAAGGAAAAGATAACCTACTTCCCTAAAATGTATTATCGACTTAAAAATGGCTTGATACAGATACGGGTGGAAATCACGCTGGGAAAATATCAAGACCAACTCTTACACTTGGAAAAGAAATTAGAGAGTGGCTTGTACTGTGAGCTGACGGATAAAGAGTTAAAGGATTCCTATGTGGAATATACTTTGCTCTATGACACCATAGCCAGTCGTATTTCTATTGATGAAGTAGAAGCTAAAGATGGTAAACTTCGCTTAATGAAAAACGTATGGTGGGAATATGATAAGCTCCCTCATATGTTGATTGCTGGTGGTACAGGTGGCGGTAAAACTTACTTTATACTGACACTGATTGAAGCCTTGCTTCATACAGATTCAAAACTGTATATTCTTGACCCGAAAAATGCTGACCTTGCGGACTTAGGTTCTGTGATGGCAAATGTCTACTATAGAAAAGAAGACTTGCTTTCTTGCATTGAAACATTCTATGAAGAAATGATGAAACGTAGTGAGGAAATGAAGCAGATGAAGAACTATAAGACTGGCAAAAATTATGCTTACTTAGGTCTCCCGGCACACTTCTTAATCTTTGATGAATACGTCGCTTTCATGGAAATGCTGGGAACAAAAGAAAACACCGCAGTTATGAATAAGCTGAAACAGATTGTCATGTTAGGTCGTCAAGCTGGCTTCTTTCTAATACTGGCTTGTCAACGTCCAGACGCAAAATATTTAGGCGACGGAATCCGTGATCAGTTTAATTTCAGAGTGGCTTTAGGTCGTATGTCTGAAATGGGCTATGGCATGATGTTTGGCAGTGACGTACAAAAGGATTTCTTCTTAAAGCGAATCAAAGGTCGTGGCTATGTTGATGTAGGAACAAGTGTCATATCAGAGTTTTATACTCCCCTTGTACCAAAAGGATATGATTTCTTGGAGGAAATTAAAAAGTTATCCAACAGCAGACAGTCCACGCAGGCGACGTGCGAAGCGGAAGTCGCAGGTGTGGACTGATCTTGCTGGCTGGTGTGGCAATAGCCACGCCAGCACTTAACCCCCCGTATCTAACAGGGGGGTACAAATCGACAGGAAACAGTCAAAAAAACATTAGAAAATCCTTTGGTTACAAGGGATTTACAAAATTTCAGCGTATGTCAAATGGGCTTTAAAAGTTGACATACGCCTTTTTGATTGGAGGGATTTTTACTGAATGAACAAACTTGGTTACAGCATTTAAAAGAAAAACGCTTGGCTTATGGACTATCTCAAAACCGTTTAGCTGTTGCGACTGGTATTACAAGGCAGTATCTAAGCGATATTGAAACAGGAAAAGTCAAGCCATCAGAGGATTTACAGCAGTCCCTTTGGGAAGCTCTGGAACGCTTCAATCCCGACGCTCCCCTTGAAATGCTGTTTGATTATGTAAGGATTCGCTTTCCGACAACAGACGTACAGCAGGTGGTCGAAAACATCTTACAACTGAAACTGTCCTATTTTCTTCATGAGGACTATGGTTTCTATTCTTATTCAGAGCATTATGCTTTAGGCGACATATTCGTCCTTTGCTCCCATGAACTGGACAAAGGAGTTCTGGTGGAATTGAAAGGTCGTGGGTGCAGACAATTTGAAAGCTATCTTCTGGCACAACAAAGAAGCTGGTATGAGTTCTTTATGGACGTTTTGGTGGCTGGCGGTGTGATGAAACGCCTTGACCTTGCCATTAACGATAAGACAGGGATTTTGAATATCCCTGTACTCACTGAAAAGTGCCAACAGGAAGAATGTATCTCCGTCTTCCGCAGTTTTAAAAGCTATCGCAGTGGCGAACTGGTACGCAAAGAGGAAAAGGAATGTATGGGAAACACCCTCTATATCGGTTCATTACAAAGTGAAGTTTATTTCTGTATCTATGAAAAGGACTACGAGCAGTACAAGAAAAATGATATTCCCATTGAAGACGCAGAAGTAAAAAACCGTTTTGAGATTCGATTGAAAAATGAGCGTGCCTATTATGCAGTCCGTGATTTACTCGTCTATGACAATCCAGAGCATACCGCCTTTAAAATTATCAATCGGTATATCCGTTTTGTAGATAAAGACGATTCCAAACCTCGTTCTGATTGGAAACTGAATGAAGAATGGGCTTGGTTTATTGGGAACAATCGTGAACGATTAAAACTAACCACAAAACCAGAGCCTTACTCCTTCCAAAGGACGCTGAACTGGCTATCTCATCAAGTTGCCCCGACCTTAAAGGTTGCGATTAAACTTGATGAAATCAACCAGACGCAGGTTGTAAAAGACATTCTCGACCATGCGAAACTGACAGACCGACACAAGCAGATTTTGAAGCAACAGTCAGTAAAAGAACAGGACGTGATAACAACAAAAAAATAACTCAAATACAAATTCATTGAATATAGAGAGGAGAACATTTTTATGAATTTTGGACAAAACCTTTATAACTGGTTTCTATCAAACGCTCAATCACTGGTGCTTTTAGCAATCGTTGTGATTGGCTTGTATCTTGGCTTCAAGCGTGAGTTTAGCAAACTGATTGGCTTTTTAATTATTGCGATTATTGCGGTTGGCTTAGTCTTCAACGCTGCTGGAGTAAAAGACATTTTACTAGAGCTATTCAATCGCATTATTGGTGCTTAAATAAAACCGTTCTTTTGTGGAATATAAGTGGTTTTCTTATGTTCCGCAAAGGAATGGTACACCAAACGAAGTGCGGTAGGGATTTTTGAATCTCTACAAAGAAAGGACGTGAATATATGGACGATATGCAAGTCTATATTGCGAATTTAGGCAAATACAATGAGGGCGAATTGGTCGGTGCGTGGTTTACCTTTCCCATTGACTTTGAGGAAGTCAAAGAGAAAATCGGCTTGAATGATGAATATGAGGAATACGCCATTCATGACTACGAGTTACCCTTTACGGTTGACGAATACACTTCCATTGGCGAACTCAATCGACTATGGGAAATGGTATCGGAATTACCCGAAGAATTACAATCGGAGCTATCTGCTCTGCTCACTCATTTTTCAAGCATTGAAGAACTAAGCGAACATCAAGAGGATATTATCATTCATTCCGATTGTGATGATATGTATGACGTGGCACGCTACTACATTGAAGAAACGGGTGCTTTAGGCGAAGTACCAGCTAGTCTTCAAAACTATATTGATTATCAAGCCTATGGTCGGGATTTAGACCTTTCAGGAACGTTTATCTCAACCAATCATGGGATTTTTGAAATCGTCTATTAAATCTGTCGGTACATTACTACTGGCAGATTTTCTATTTTACGGGGTGGCTCAATCAGCTACCCCTATTTTTTATGAAAGGATTGATTACATGAAGAAAATACGAAGCTATACCAGTATCTGGTCTGTGGAAAAGGTACTGTATTCTATCAATGATTTTAGACTTCCGTTTCCCATAACCTTTACGCAAATGACATGGTTTGTCGTGTCACTCTTTGCAGTGATGATACTTGGCAACTTGCCCCCTCTTTCCATGATAGAGGGAGCATTTCTCAAATACTTTGGGATTCCTGTGGCTTTCACATGGTTTATGTCTACAAAAACTTTTGATGGTAAAAAGCCTTATGGATTTTTGAAGTCTGTCATTGCTTATGCACTGCGACCAAAGCTGACCTATGCAGGAAAAAAAGTAACGCTTGGCAGAAACCAGCCACAAGAAGCCATTACAGCAGTTAGGAGTGAATTTTATGGCATATCCAATTAAATACATTGAAAACAATCTCGTCTGGAATAAAGACGGGGAATGTTATGCTTACTATGAGCTTGTTCCTTACAATTACTCATTTCTAAGTCCAGAACAGAAAATACAAGTGCATGATTCTTTCAGACAGCTTATCGCACAAAATCGTGATGGCAAAATTCATGCTTTACAAATCAGTACAGAATCCAGCATACGTTCTGCACAAGAGCGTTCCAAAAATGAAGTCACTGGCAAGCTCAAAGCGGTTGCCTATGACAAAATCGACCAACAGACAGACGCTTTAATATCCATGATTGGCGAAAATCAAGTGAACTACCGTTTCTTTATCGGCTTTAAGTTGCTTCTCAACGATCAGGAGTTTTCTATGAAAAGTCTTACCGTTGAAGCAAAAAATGCTTTGTCTGATTTTGTCTATGATGTGAACCATAAGCTGATGGGCGATTTTGTTAGTATGAGTAATGATGAAATCCTGCGTTTTCAGAAGATGGAAAAGCTCTTAGAAAATAAAATCTCTCGTCGTTTCAAAATCCGCAGGTTAGATAAGGACGACTTCGGCTATCTGATTGAACACCTTTACGGACAGACAGGCACTGCCTATGAAGAGTATGAGTACCATCTATCAAAGAAAAAGCTGGATAATGAAACGCTGATTAAATACTATGACTTGATTAAGCCTACTCGCTGTTTGGTGGAAGAAAAACAGCGATATTTGAAAATCCAGCAGGAAGATGAAACCGTCTATGTAGCTTACTTTACCATTAACAGCATTGTCGGAGAACTGGACTTCCCGTCCTCTGAAATCTTCTACTACCAGCAACAGCAATTTACATTCCCGATTGATACGTCAATGAATGTGGAAATTGTAGCGAATCGTAAAGCCCTATCTACTGTCCGCAATAAAAAGAAAGAACTGAAAGACTTGGATAACCACGCTTGGCAAAGTGATAATGAAACCAGCTCCAATGTGGCGGAAGCTCTGGAAAGTGTGAATGAGCTGGAAACCAATTTAGACCAAAGCAAGGAATCTATGTACAAGCTGTCTTATGTGGTAAGGGTATCAGCAAATGATCTTGACGAACTCAAACGTCGTTGTAATGAAGTGAAAGATTTTTATGACGATTTAAGCGTAAAACTGGTACGACCATTTGGGGATATGCTCGGCTTACATGAAGAATTTTTACCTGCCAGCAAGCGTTATATGAATGATTATATTCAATACGTGACCTCTGATTTCCTCGCTGGTTTAGGTTTTGGTGCTACTCAAATGCTGGGGGAAAATGAGGGGATTTATGTTGGCTACAGCTTAGATACTGGACGCAATGTCTATCTGAAACCTGCTCTTGCCAGTCAAGGGGTTAAGGGTTCAGTAACCAATGCGTTAGCGTCGGCTTTTGTTGGTTCGCTGGGTGGTGGTAAATCCTTTGCGAATAACCTTATCGTCTATTATGCGGTGCTTTATGGGGCACAAGCAGTGATTGTAGACCCAAAAGCAGAACGTGGCAGATGGAAAGAAACCTTGCCAGAGATTTCCCATGAAATCAATATCGTCACTCTGACTTCTGATGAGAAAAACAAAGGCTTACTTGACCCTTATGTGATTATGAAAAATCCCAAAGATTCTGAATCACTGGCTATTGATATTCTGACATTCCTTACGGGGATTTCCTCTCGTGATGGGGAACGCTTCCCAATCCTTAGAAAAGCCATTCGTGCAGTAACCAATAGTGAAGTACGAGGGTTGATGAAAGTGATTGAGGAATTACGGGTTGAGAATACGCCACTAAGTACCAGTATAGCCGACCATATCGAAAGTTTTACAGACTATGACTTTGCACATTTATTATTCAGTAATGGTTATGTGGAGCAGTCTATCAGCTTAGAAAAACAACTGAACATTATACAGGTTGCGGACTTGGTACTTCCCGACAAGGAAACTTCCTTTGAGGAATATACCACTATGGAGCTTTTATCCGTTGCTATGCTGATTGTCATTAGTACCTTTGCTTTAGACTTTATCCATACAGACCGAAGCATTTTCAAGATTGTAGATTTAGACGAAGCATGGAGCTTTTTACAGGTAGCACAAGGAAAAACACTATCTATGAAGCTGGTTCGGGCTGGTCGTGCTATGAACGCTGGGGTATATTTCGTGACCCAAAATACAGACGACCTCTTAGATGAAAAACTGAAAAATAACCTCGGCTTAAAATTTGCATTTCGTTCCACTGACCTTAACGAGATTAAAAAGACCTTAGCCTTTTTTGGTGTAGACCCAGAGGACGAAAACAATCAGAAGCGATTGCGTGATTTGGAAAACGGGCAATGCCTTATCAGTGATTTATATGGTCGTGTCGGTGTGATACAGTTCCACCCTGTATTTGAAGAACTGCTCCATGCCTTTGATACCAGACCACCTGTGCGAAAAGAGGTGTAAATGTGAAACCATCAATAGTAAACAGAATAAAATCAAACTGGACGCTGAAACGTCTAGGTAAAGTGGCAATGACAGTGGCTTTCACACTTGTGATTGCCATTTTTCTTTTAGCCATGCTGGGAACGGTGGTTCAAGCTGCGGGCTTGGTAGATGATACGGTCAATGTGGCAAATGAATACAGCCGATACCCACTTGAAAACTATCAACTGGATTTTTATGTGGATAATAGCTGGGGCTGGCTTCCGTGGAACTGGTCGGACGGGATTGGAAAACAGGTCATGTATGGACTATATGCCATTACCAATTTTATTTGGACAATCAGTTTGTATGTTTCCAATGCGACAGGTTACTTAGTACAGGAAGCCTATTCCTTAGACTTCATTTCCGCTACAGCAGATTCCATTGGTAAGAATATGCAGACCTTAGCTGGTGTGAGTGCAAACGGATTTTCAACAGAGGGTTTCTATGTTGGATTCCTCTTACTCTTGATTTTGGTTCTTGGGGTTTATGTTGCCTATACGGGACTGATAAAGAGAGAAACCACAAAGGCAATTCATGCCATTATGAATTTTGTGCTGGTGTTTATCCTATCGGCTTCCTTTATTGCCTACGCTCCCGACTACATTAAAAAAATCAATGACTTTTCATCAGACATCAGTAATGCCAGTTTATCACTTGGCACGAAGATTGTCATGCCCCATTCCGATAGTCAAGGCAAGGACAGCGTGGACTTAATCAGAGATAGCCTGTTTTCCATACAGGTTCAGCAACCGTGGCTACTGCTTCAATACAACAGTTCAGACATTGAAAGTATCGGTATTGACCGTGTGGAAAGCCTGCTCTCCACCAGCCCAGATTCCAACAATGGCGAAGACAGAGAAAAAATTGTTGCGGAAGAAATTGAAGACAGAAGCAATACCAATCTAACCATTACAAAGACCATTAACCGTTTAGGTACAGTCTTCTTCCTATTTGTCTTCAATATTGGGATTTCCATATTTGTATTCCTATTAACAGGAATCATGATTTTCTCGCAGGTACTTTTTATCATCTATGCTATGTTTCTGCCTGTGAGCTTTATTTTAAGCATGATTCCATCATTTGATGGTATGTCAAAACGAGCCATAACAAAGCTCTTTAATACCATTTTGACACGAGCTGGAATCACATTGATTATTACGACAGCATTTAGTATTTCAACCATGCTCTATACCTTATCGGCTGGTTATCCGTTCTTTTTGATTGCTTTTCTACAGATTGTGACCTTTGCAGGAATCTACTTCAAGCTGGGCGATTTAATGAGTATGTTTTCTCTACAGAGTAACGATTCTCAAAGTGTGGGAAGTCGTGTGATGAGAAAACCTCGTATGCTTATGCACGCTCACATGCACCGTCTACAGCGGAAACTTGGACGTTCCATGACTACTCTAGGGGCTGGGTCTGCCATTGTTACAGGTAAAAAAGGACAGTCGGGTTCGGGGAGTTCTGCAAGGACACAAGCAGATCACTCCCGACCAGACGGAAAGGAAAAATCAACACTTGGAAAACGTATCGGTCAAACCATCGGTACAGTAGCTGATACCAAAGACAGAATGGTAGACACTGCTAGTGGTTTGAAAGAACAGGTTAAAGATTTGCCGACCAATGCAAGATATGCAGTATATCAAGGAAAATCCAAAGTAAAAGAGAATGTCCGTGATTTAACCAGTAGTATTTCTCAAACCAAAGCGGACAGAGCCAGTGGACGCAAGGAACAGCAGGAACAAAGGCGAAAAACCATTGCGAAGCGTCGCTCTGAAATGGAACAGGTCAAACAGAAAAAACAGCCTGCTTCTTCTGTTCATGAAAGACCGACTACAAGACAAGAACAATATCATGATGAACAGACCTCAAAACAGTCTAATATTCAGACTTCATATAAGGAATCTCAACAAGCCAAACAAGAGCGTCCAGCAGTTAAGTCCGATTTTTCAAGTCCAAAAGTGGAACGCCAAGGCAATACCGTTCAAGAAAAAACCGTTCAAAAGCCAGCAACTTCAACCACTACAGCAGATAGAACTTCACAACGTCCAATCACAAAAGAACGTCCGTCTACTGTTCAAAGAGTACCACTACAAAATACAAGAAGTAGACCACCAATCAAAACCGCCACCATTAAGAAAGTCGGTAAGAAACCATGAAGTTGAAAACTTTAGTGATTGGTGGTTCTGGATTATTCTTGATGGTCTTCTCACTGCTTCTGTTTGTTGCCATTTTATTTTCAGATGAACAGGACAGCGGAATTTCCAATATTCATTATGGAGGTGTGAATGTTTCCGCAGAAGTGCTGGCTCATAAGCCTATGGTAGAAAAATATGCCAAAGAATATGGCGTTGAAGAATATGTCAACATACTTCTTGCGATTATACAGGTGGAATCGGGCGGTACTGCGGAAGATGTTATGCAGTCCTCGGAATCCCTCGGTCTTCCACCTAATTCATTGAGTACAGAAGAATCCATTAAGCAAGGTGTGAAGTATTTCAGTGAATTATTAGCCAGTAGCGAAAGGCTCAGTGTAGATTTAGAATCGGTTATCCAGTCCTACAATTATGGTGGTGGTTTCTTAGGGTATGTGGCTAATCGTGGAAATAAATATACCTTTGAACTGGCTCAAAGTTTCTCAAAAGAGTATTCAGGTGGCGAAAAAGTGTCTTACCCCAATCCCATAGCCATACCTATCAATGGGGGCTGGCGATACAACTATGGCAATATGTTTTATGTGCAACTGGTAACGCAGTATCTTGTCACAACAGAGTTTGATGATGATACGGTACAAGCCATCATGGACGAAGCACTGAAATATGAGGGCTGGCGATACGTTTACGGTGGAGCTTCCCCGACTACTTCTTTTGATTGTAGCGGACTGACACAATGGACGTATGGAAAAGCTGGAATTAACTTACCACGAACCGCACAACAGCAATATGATGTGACCCAGCATATCCCACTATCGGAAGCACAAGCTGGCGATTTGGTTTTCTTTCATTCTACCTATAACGCTGGCTCTTATATTACTCATGTTGGGATATACCTTGGCAATAACCGTATGTTTCATGCAGGCGACCCAATCGGTTATGCCGACTTAACAAGCCCCTACTGGCAACAGCATTTAGTGGGAGCAGGACGAATCAAACAATGAGAAAGGAAGATTTAATGATGAAATTTAGAAAAAATCAGAATAAAGAAAAACAGATACCAAAGGAAAAGAAACCTCGTGTCTATAAGGTCAATCCTCATAAAAAGGTTGTGATTGCCTTGTGGGTACTTTTAGGGCTTAGTTTCAGCTTTGCGATATTCAAGCACTTTACAGCTATAGATACTCATACTATTCACGAAACAACTATCATAGAAAAGGAATACGTTGATACTCATCATGTAGAAAATTTTGTAGAGAACTTTGCGAAAGTCTACTATTCATGGGAGCAATCCGATAAGTCCATTGATAATCGAATGGAAAGTCTAAAAGGCTATCTGACAGATGAACTTCAAGCTCTCAATGTTGATACAGTACGCAAAGATATTCCTGTATCGTCTTCTGTAAGAGGATTTCAGATATGGACGGTAGAGCCAACTGGCGACAATGAGTTTAATGTAACCTACAGTGTAGACCAGCTCATTACAGAGGGAGAAAATACAAAGACCGTCCACTCTGCTTATATTGTGAGTGTCTATGTAGATGGTTCTGGAAATATGGTACTGGTTAAGAATCCGACCATTACCAACATACCTAAGAAATCAAGTTATAAACCAAAAGCCATTGAAAGTGAGGGGACGGTTGATTCCATTACAACCAATGAAATCAATGAGTTTTTAACGACGTTCTTCAAGCTCTATCCTACAGCGACAGCCAGTGAACTTTCCTACTATGTGAATGACGGGATATTAAAACCAATCGGAAAAGAGTACATCTTTCAAGAACTGGTAAATCCTATTCACAATCGTAAGGATAATCAAGTCACGGTATCGCTGACAGTGGAGTATATCGACCAGCAGACCAAAGCAACGCAGGTATCTCAATTTGATTTGGTACTTGAAAAGAACGGGAGTAATTGGAAGATTATAGAATAACAAATATTGGTACATTATTACAGCTATTTTGTAATCACGTACTCTCTTTGATAAAAAATTGGAGATTCCTTTACAAATATGCTCTTACGTGCTATTATTTAAGTATCTATTTAAAAGGAGTTAATAAATATGCGGCAAGGTATTCTTAAATAAACTGTCAATTTGATAGTGGGAACAAATAATTGGATGTCCTTTTTTAGGAGGGCTTAGTTTTTTGTACCCAGTTTAAGAATACCTTTATCATGTGATTCTAAAGTATCCGGAGAATATCTGTATGCTTTGTATGCCTATGGTTATGCATAAAAATCCCAGTGATAAGAGTATTTATCACTGGGATTTTTATGCCCTTTTGGGCTTTTGAATGGAGGAAAATCACATGAAAATTATTAATATTGGAGTTTTAGCTCATGTTGATGCGGGAAAAACTACCTTAACAGAAAGCTTATTATATAACAGTGGAGCGATTACAGAATTAGGAAGCGTGGACAAAGGTACAACGAGGACGGATAATACGCTTTTAGAACGTCAGAGAGGAATTACAATTCAGACAGGAATAACCTCTTTTCAGTGGGAAAATACGAAGGTGAACATCATAGACACGCCAGGACATATGGATTTCTTAGCAGAAGTATATCGTTCATTATCAGTTTTAGATGGGGCAATTCTACTGATTTCTGCAAAAGATGGCGTACAAGCACAAACTCGTATATTATTTCATGCACTTAGGAAAATGGGGATTCCCACAATCTTTTTTATCAATAAGATTGACCAAAATGGAATTGATTTATCAACGGTTTATCAGGATATTAAAGAGAAACTTTCTGCCGAAATTGTAATCAAACAGAAGGTAGAACTGTATCCTAATATGTGTGTGACGAACTTTACCGAATCTGAACAATGGGATACGGTAATAGAGGGAAACGATGACCTTTTAGAGAAATATATGTCCGGTAAATCATTAGAAGCATTGGAACTCGAACAAGAGGAAAGCATAAGATTTCAGAATTGTTCTCTGTTCCCTGTTTATCACGGAAGTGCAAAAAACAATATAGGGATTGATAACCTTATAGAAGTGATTACGAATAAATTTTATTCATCAACACATCGAGGTCAGTCTGAACTTTGCGGAAAAGTTTTCAAAATTGAGTATTCGGAAAAAAGACAGCGTCTTGCATATATACGCCTTTATAGTGGCGTACTGCATTTGCGAGATTCGGTTAGAATATCGGAAAAAGAAAAAATAAAAGTTACAGAAATGTATACTTCAATAAATGGTGAATTATGTAAGATTGATAGAGCTTATTCTGGAGAAATTGTTATTTTGCAAAATGAGTTTTTGAAGTTAAATAGTGTTCTTGGAGATACAAAACTATTGCCACAGAGAAAAAAGATTGAAAATCCGCACCCTCTACTACAAACAACTGTTGAACCGAGTAAACCTGAACAGAGAGAAATGTTGCTTGATGCCCTTTTGGAAATCTCAGATAGTGATCCGCTTCTACGATATTACGTGGATTCTACGACACATGAAATTATACTTTCTTTCTTAGGGAAAGTACAAATGGAAGTGATTAGTGCACTGTTGCAAGAAAAGTATCATGTGGAGATAGAACTAAAAGAGCCTACAGTCATTTATATGGAGAGACCGTTAAAAAATGCAGAATATACCATTCACATCGAAGTGCCGCCAAATCCTTTCTGGGCTTCCATTGGTTTATCTGTATCACCGCTTCCGTTGGGAAGTGGAATGCAGTATGAGAGCTCGGTTTCTCTTGGATACTTAAATCAATCATTTCAAAATGCAGTTATGGAAGGGATACGCTATGGTTGCGAACAAGGATTATATGGTTGGAATGTGACGGATTGTAAAATCTGTTTTAAGTACGGTTTATACTATAGCCCTGTTAGTACTCCAGCAGATTTTCGGATGCTTGCTCCTATTGTATTGGAACAAGTCTTAAAAAAAGCTGGAACAGAATTGTTAGAGCCATATCTTAGTTTTAAAATTTATGCGCCACAGGAATATCTTTCACGAGCATACAACGATGCTCCTAAATATTGTGCGAACATCGTAGACACTCAATTGAAAAATAATGAGGTCATTCTTAGTGGAGAAATCCCTGCTCGGTGTATTCAAGAATATCGTAGTGATTTAACTTTCTTTACAAATGGACGTAGTGTTTGTTTAACAGAGTTAAAAGGGTACCATGTTACTACCGGTGAACCTGTTTGCCAGCCCCGTCGTCCAAATAGTCGGATAGATAAAGTACGATATATGTTCAATAAAATAACTTAGTGTATTTTATGTTGTTATATAAATATGGTTTCTTGTTAAATAAGATGAAATATTTTTTAATAAAGATTTGAATTAAAGTGTAAAGGAGGAGATAGTTATTATAAACTACAAGTGGATATTGTGTCCTGTATGTGGAAATAAAACACGATTAAAGATAAGGGAAGATACTGAATTAAAAAAATTCCCCCTCTATTGTCCGAAATGCAGACAAGAAAATTTAATTGAAATAAAGCAGTTCAAAGTAACTGTGATTACAGAGCCAGACGCAAAGACGCAGAGCCGATAAAATGAGATTAATACAATCTCATTTTATCGGCTCTTTCCGTTATGTATGGATTCTTTTAATTAGTCTTCGATGTTTCTTGCTTCGTTGATACCGCTGGCTAAAGATTCCATTAAGGATAGTTCTTTGTCTGTAAAGCTATCCATGTATTTCTCTATCTGTAATCGTCGGGTGCTTTTTACCAAGTTATTAGCAGGTAAGAAAAATTCATCAACGGAAACATGAAGTAACGATACAAGGTCATAAAGAACTTGTATGCTGGGGTGTTGCCCTTTATTTTCAATATTAGTTAAGTACCGTGGGTCAATTTCAATCAATGCTCCCACTTGTTCACGAGTTAAACCTCGTTTCAATCGAGCTTCTTTAATGGCTAAACCAAAGGCTCTAAAATCATATTTATCTTCTTTTTTACGCATAGTAGACCACCTCTATACATTTTATTGTTCCTACTGAATTAAAAACAGGTATAGAAAAACGTGTTATATGGTTTATAGGTTTATATTTAATAAAAAGCACTACTAAACGCCAATAAAAAAAACCGTTATATGGTAGTGCTATTTACGCTGTTAAAATATTGTATATTACTTCCAAATGGCGGTTTGTTGGAGGTCAACGTCGCCATGAAGTACATCATATACAATAAATTTCCTTACATTGGGTTCTTGTCAAAAAAAGTCGTCTATCTGCAATAGATAAGTACGTCCACCAATGTGGTTTTATAAATCATATAGATAGAATAACAGAAGCATGTAAACAGAGAAATAAATCTGTTTATATGCTTTTTTGGCTATTCAGAACTTTTTTACAAAGTTTATTTATCAGTAATGCAACAAATCCCCCTTTCACATTGGGACTAAGAGTGAAAGGAGATAAACGAGCAAGGCTCACTTCCTTTCCTAGACAGAAAGGGGGTGAGAAACATGAAACCATCTTCTTTTCAGACCACAATAGAAAATCAGTTTGACTATATCTGTAAACGTGCTATGGAAGACGAGCGAAAGAATTATATGCTTTATCTTTCAAGGATTGCAAAGCGTGAGGTGTCCTTTTCGGATGTTGGCGATTATCTTGTTAGCCAGTTTGCGACAACAGATAACTATTCAACTGACTTTCAGATTTTTACACTCAATGGGTTATCAGTAGGCGTTGAAAATGATTTGTTGAGTGAAGCATTACGTGAGTTGCCAGACAAGAAACGTGAAATTCTACTGCTGTTTTACTTTATGGACATGAGCGATTCAGAAATTGCAGACCTGTTGAAATTGAACCGTTCTACTGTCTATCGGCATAGAACCAGTGGACTAGCCTTAATTAAAAAGTTTATGGAGGAATTTGAAGAATGAAAACACAATATCCTATGATTCCCTTTCCTCTCATTGTAAAGGCAACAGATGGCGATACCGAAGCGATTAACCAGATTCTACATCATTACAGAGGGTACATAACGAAGCGTTCCCTACGACTTATGAAAGATGAATATGGCAATCAAAGTATGGTCGTTGATGAAGTCTTACGTGGAAGAATGGAAACCAGACTGATTACAAAGATTTTGTCATTTGAAATTAAGTAATATCCTCTCTCCTTTCGTGGAAGCGTGCTAAACCATTCCACGCTTCCCGAACAGGGAGGTTTGTTATTCCACCAAAGCATATTGAGCTTTCAATGTGTTTTGATAGGCTAACGAGCCATTGTTCTTTGAAAACTGAATAAAAGTAATCGAATACGTTTCGATAAGAAAAGAGCCAACGGAACTAACCGCCATGACCTATCTTATAAAGATAGCGAGCGATTCATGTTAGTGATCCGAGAAGCAATCTTTAGCAGGATTGCCTGCAACGACATTCTTATCGTGATAATGATACTCCCATACAGTCAATAGTCCGAGCGTGATAAAACCGTCGCAGGCAATGAGTATGGCTACATGAGAACCATGCAGGGGTGGAACTCCCGTGAGCTTTGCTAAAGCTGTTCGATTGCTGGTAAAACAACTTTTATGAAATCCAAATAAGTGATTTGGAAAGGAGGATTTTATGAAGCAGACTGACATTCCTATTTGGGAACGTTATACCCTAACCATTGAAGAAGCGTCAAAATATTTTCGTATTGGCGAAAACAAGCTACGACGCTTGGCAGAGGAAAATAAAAATGCAAATTGGCTGATTATGAATGGCAATCGTATTCAGATTAAACGAAAACAATTTGAAAAAATTATAGATACATTGGACGCAATCTAGCGTCGCCAAAGGGTCTTGTATATGATAAAATAGTATTAAGTCGTATCAAGGCTCTTTCCATAAAGGAAAGGAGCAAATGCCATGTCAGAAAAAAGACGTGACAATAAAGGTCGAATCTTAAAGACTGGAGAGAGCCAACGAAAAGACGGAAGATACTTATACAAATATATAGATTCATTTGGAGAACCGCAATTTGTTTACTCGTGGAAACTTGTGGCTACAGACCGAGTACCAGCAGGAAAGCGTGATTGTATCTCACTTAGAGAGAAAATCGCAGAGTTACAGAAAGACATTCATGATGGTATTGATGTTGTAGGAAAGAAAATGACACTCTGCCAGCTTTACGCAAAACAGAACGCTCAAAGACCAAAGGTTAGAAAAAACACTGAAACTGGACGCAAATATCTTATGGATATTTTGAAGAAAGACAAGTTAGGTGTAAGAAGTATTGACAGTATTAAGCCATCAGACGCTAAAGAATGGGCTATTAGAATGAGTGAAAATGGTTATGCTTATCAAACCATCAATAACTACAAACGTTCTTTAAAGGCTTCATTCTATATTGCTATACAAGATGATTGTGTTCGGAAGAATCCATTTGACTTTCAACTGAAAGCAGTTCTTGATGATGATACTGTCCCTAAGACCGTACTAACAGAAGAACAGGAAGAAAAACTGTTAGCCTTTGCAAAAGCTGATAAAACCTACAGCAAAAATTATGATGAAATTCTGATACTCTTAAAAACAGGTCTTCGTATTTCAGAGTTTGGTGGTTTGACACTTCCAGATTTAGATTTTGAGAATCGTCTTGTCAATATAGACCATCAGCTATTGAGAGATACTGAAATTGGGTACTACATTGAAACACCAAAGACCAAAAGTGGCGAACGTCAAGTTCCTATGGTTGAAGAAGCCTATCAAGCATTTAAGCGAGTGTTAGCGAATCGAAAGAATGATAAGCGTGTTGAGATTGATGGATATAGTGATTTCCTCTTTCTTAATAGAAAGAACTATCCAAAAGTGGCAAGTGATTACAACGGCATGATGAAAGGTCTTGTTAAGAAATACAATAAGTATAACGAGGATAAATTGCCACACATCACTCCACATAGTTTGCGACATACATTCTGTACCAACTATGCAAATGCAGGAATGAATCCAAAGGCATTACAGTACATTATGGGACATGCTAATATAGCCATGACGCTGAACTATTACGCACATGCAACATTCGATTCTGCAATGGCAGAAATGAAACGCTTGAATAAAGAGAAGCAACAGGAGCGTCTTGTTGCTTAGTAGTACAAATGAATTTACTACTTATTTACCACTTCTGACAGCTAAGACATGAGGAAATATGCAAAGAAACGTGAAGTATCTTCCTACAGTAAAAATACTCGAAAGCACATAGAATAAGGCTTTACGAGCATTTAAGAAAATATAAAAAGATAATTAGAAATTTATACTTTGTTTAGTAGAAAAAATAACTACAAAAAGGACCCGAACAAGTTAATGTTGTCCAAGTCCAATACTAGCTACAATACGTTTTAAAACTTATACCGCACTTTAAATTATTGTAGATAAAATCCACCTAACTCCACCGAAATTTATAATACTAGTATAAATTATTGATTGTCAGACTCTGCTTGTCTGCTTTTTAAAATTTCCTTTGCTTCTTTAACAGTGATTGCACTCGAATCCGTTTCACTATTCAAGTAGATCTCTTCATCCCCATTTTGTAAGTAAGCTTCTCCACCTAGAAAGCCATCTCCTAATGGAATCACTTTTTCATCATCATCACATTCAGGAAAATAACCTACATCCTCACTCATCTCATTTACTTCTTCAACATTGACTGGTTCTTCACTCGATCTTGCAAAAGCTGGATAAGCTGTAACAGCAACTAAACCAATAAACAAAGGAATTAATAATCGAAGCTTTTTCATTGTTTCACCCCCATCCATTAATCTTCATTCTCTAAATATGATGCTTTTTCAATTAGTTTTGCCTGCTTAACTGTGATAATTCGATCCCCATCCTGTAAATCAGATTTATCCACATCAGAACCATCTTCATTAAGTAAATAGCCACCACCTTTTACTAGAATAATATGCTGACTATTCTTCAATCCTTTAAATTTAAAATCCACGTATTGTTGAGCCTGCAACTCTGAATTAGCATTAACATTTATAGTAGGACTTTCTACTTGGATAGGCTCATGATAACTTGCTGCAAATGCTTTAAAGGTACAAAGTCCTACAACAACAGATAAACATAAAATATACATCGTTCTCTTTTTCATAATACACCTCAACCATTTATATTTGCCACTTCGTAATACGTACCAGCTAATGGATTATATGTAAAATAGATTTGTCCTAATGAGCCTTCACTATTCCATACATATTGATCAACGTTTAGCGTAGTTCCTTGAATGGTACCACTATTTTTTGTAGCATATCCTTCATTATAATTTCCAACTCGTCCTGAATCAATGAAGCTTCTCCATCGTAAATAATCACCTCCACTTCCAGATTTGGCTTTAAATTGATGTTCACTAAATCTCCAACCCGATCCAGAAAATTTGTTTGAGTAATAAATTTGACCATAATTAAGTGTTATTAATGTATTAGATGAAGGTGGATTCGCTCCTCTATATGTTGTTGAAGGATTATTCATTTCTTCTAGGATTATGTCCTTAGCTTCATTTACTGTAATAGAATTCTCATCAGAATAAACATTATATTCCGCAATCACTTCACCAGTACTTAAATTCGTACAAGTTGCCACACCAGGTCCGGCAAGAAAACTTCCTTCTTCTATTTCCAAGACTAAATCATCATCTTTTAAACCACTAAACATTTCATTAACGATATTTTCATTTTCGTTTTCATGTTGTATAGGGTTATGATATTGCGCAGCATTAATAGATGAAATAGATAAAAAAGTAGTTAATAAAGCTCCAATAATAGAAATTTTAATGATTTTCATATACATTATTCCTCCTTTTTTTGTTGCGAAAACGTTTTCCTATCTTCATTATATTCTGATTGTATATTTTTGCAAGCGTTTCGTGTTTTAATTTATATTGCATATTTTTGAAACAATGTTAAAATTATATTGGGTGATAATTATGATACAACTAACAAAAAAAGAAAGAAGTGTTATGGACATTCTATGG
>JABLTS010130306.1_pt1 | contig 19939 bp, 16 predicted proteins | sample 7160081 | NCBI WGS metagenome assembly JABLTS01 (sample SAMN14651231, study PRJNA627086) | human gut metagenome | isolation source: feces | host: Homo sapiens | reverse complement strand
TCATAAAATGGTTGTAAATTCGTCCATGTTGAGCTTGCCCAGAGGAATGCCGCCTGCTTCAATAGTTTTGGCAACGCACGTCGCGGTATAAGGCGAGACATAGTTTTCAAGCATGAGGGATGAACACGTGGTGTGCGTGCCCTCGTAATTCATGTTGTCTTTGAACGCCACAGGTACGCCAGCGAGCGGACCCATTTCGTCAAAGGTGCCGTTTGCGAGCGCCTCGTCGATTTTCGCGGCCTGCTCGAAGGCAGCATCTTTCGTGAGCTCCAAGAATGCATGCACTTCGCCATCGAGTTCCTCGATGCGCTTGAAGCTTGCCTCAGCGACTTCACGCGCCGTGAAATCACCCGCCAGAAGACCGGCACGAATGTCGGCCACGTTCATATTCGCGTTATACGCCATCACTGATCGCCTCCGCCCAAAATAGCCGGGATAAGGAAGCTGCCGTCTTGCTGCTTAGGAGCATTGGAGAGCGCCTGCTCCTGCGTAAAACCAGGTACTTCCACGTCTTCGCGCATCACGTTGGAAAGGCCTCCGATGGGATGGAACGTAGGATCCACGCCCTCGAGGTCGAATTCGGTGATGGGCTTAAGCGTTTCGATGATGCTGTTCAAATCAACCGTCATCTGAGCGAGCTCTTCATCGGTGAGCCCGATGCGCGCATACGTGGCAATGTCACGCACGTCGCGTTCTGTGAGTTGCTGAGTCATGCGACTTCTCTTTCCTTCTCGATTCGCTTTTCCACAGGCGACCTGCCAGCAGTTTCCCAAAGCGAACTGCATGAGAACATAACGTTCGTATGATAGCAAACCCGCAGGCAACTACGCACGAGCCAACCAGATGCCCAGTAAAGTTCAACAGACCGAAATACGCAGGACGCGTATGCCTAATGAAGCGGCCTGTTTTCCGGTCACTCAAATCCCGCCGGACGGGAGCTCGACGGGGCTTTCGCCTGGGCCACGACGGGCTACCGCTCGCCTTCGGCTCGCTATGCGCCCGTCTGGCGGCGTTTCATTTTGAAGTTAAAGCGGAAATGAACGCCGACGACCCTTGCGAAAGCCCCGCCGAGCGCCCATCCGGCCCGAGCGAGCCACGAACCCTTCCAAACAAGGACAAAACAAAGCATTCCGCCGCTGCAGCGCAACACAGGGCGGGTGCTCGCCTCGGCCTTCTCGTAGGCCGTCGGCGTTCAAACTTGATTTTAATCTTTACACGAAACGCCGCCAGGCGGGCGCATAGTGAGCGAAGCAAACGATAGCCCGCCGTGGCCAGCGAGAAGGCCGAGGCGAACACCCGCCCGAGAGGGGCTCAATCGTCTCCTACTCCCCCGCCTCGAATTTCGCGATGGCGTCGAGGAACGCTTCGCCGTAGCGCTCAAGCTTGCGCGAGCCCACGCCGTTGACCTCGAGGAAATCGAGCGCGTCCTTCGGACGGCGCGCGCACATATCGCGCAGCGCTCGGTCGGAAAACACCATGTAAGGCGCGATATTTCCCGCATCGGCGAGCTGCTTGCGCAAAGCGCGCAGCTCTTCAAACAGCGCATCGTCGCCCACACTCGTCGCGCCCACGCCAAACGTCGCGGAAGAAGCGGGCGAGGCCGACGCTTTCCCTTTCTTGGAAAGCGTCGGCTTCTTCATCTGCTTGATCGAGAACGCAAAGTCTTCCATGAAGGCCTCATGCGAGCGCGCGCCAAGCCCGACGGTTGGAAATTTCCCTTCGCTCACCTGCAGAAAGCCCTCGGACGCAAGCAGCTCGATGACTTCTTTGACCTGTGAGATCGAATCGCTCACTGTATCGTAGGAATCGAGCGTTTCGAAATTTCCTTCGAACACGCGCTGCGATTTGGAACCGCGCACAATGTCGGCCACAAGGGTCTTGCCAAACGCGCCGCCCAATTCGCGCACGCATTTCACGCAGGCGCGAGCCGTATCGGTCACGTCGATCGATTCGAATTCCCCTAGGCAATTCGAACAGTTCCCGCACTCGGTCGAACCATTCTCAAACGGCGTTTGGTCGCCGAAATAATTGAGGATATAGCGGCGCAAGCAGCCTGTCGTGTGGCAATAGCCCACCATAGCCTCGAGCATGCGGCGCTGCGCGGCTCGCGCGATTTCAGCCTCCTCAGGCTGCTGAGTGGCGTATTCGCTGTCGCCCTCGATAAAGAAGCGGCAGGTAGACACGTCGCCATCGCACCACAGAAGAAGGCACTCGCTCGGCTCGCCGTCGCGTCCTGCGCGGCCCGCCTCCTGGTAATACGCTTCAAGGCTTTTCGGCATGTTGTAATGCACGACCCAGCGCACGTTCGACTTGTCGATTCCCATGCCAAAAGCGTTCGTCGCAACCATGATGGGAGCATCGTCATTGATGAACCGTTCTTGGGCATCGTCGCGTTCGGCTTTATTCATGCCGGCATGGTAGCGAGCCACAGGCAGCCCTTCGGCGGCAAGCCAGCCCGAAAGGCCGTCGACATCTTTGCGCGTCGAGCAATACACGATGCCCGAATCGCCCGAATGCGCCGCAATGAACTGGATAATTCGCGTGCGCTTTTGCTTCGGATTGAGCTTTTCGACGCCGAACTTCAAATTCGCGCGATCATATCCCGTAACGACGCATTCGGGGTTTCGCAGTCCAAGCAAAGCGGAAACATCGCGACGCACTTTATCGGTCGCCGTGGCGGTAAGCGCGATGACGGGCGGTCGTTTCGGCAGGCTCTCGATGAAATCAGCAATGCCGGTATAGGCAGGACGGAAATCTTGGCCCCATTGCGACACGCAATGGGCCTCGTCAACGGCGATAAGGGGGATTTCTACGCGGCTCGCAAACTCTCGAAACAGCGGATCGGCCAAGCGTTCAGGCGCCACGTACATGATTTTATACGTGCCCGCCTCGGCGCGCGCAAGCACGGTGCGCTGCTGGCCAGGCGTTAAGGTCGAATTCAAAAACGATCCGCGCACGCCTGCATCGATAAGGGCGTTCACCTGGTCTTTCATAAGGGAAACGAGCGGCGATACCACCAGCGCGAGACCCGGCAGAACAATCCCCGGAATCTGATAGCACAACGACTTGCCAGCACCCGTGGGCATAATGCCAAGCGCGTCGCGGCCGGAAAGCACGGCACCAATGAGCACCTCTTGGCCTTGGCGAAACGTTTCGTAGCCAAAGTACGTTGAAAGAGCCTCTCGAGCAGCATCCATTGAAGGCGTGCACGGCGTCATGTTCGCCGCCGAAAGCCCCTGAATATTCGCCATCGATCCACCCTTTCCAAAACGCCCACGACAAAAAGATGGGCAACGCACGCAACGCGCGCATCGCCCATCTTCGAAACAGAATAGAAGTCCCTCGGACGTATCTGCCTGTTACACGTTGAACTTGAAGTGCATGACATCGCCGTCCTGCACCACGTACTCCTTGCCTTCCTGGCGAAGTTTGCCGGCGTCACGGCAGCCCTTTTCGCCACCGAGAGACACATAATCTTCGAAGCTCGCGGTTTCAGCCTTAATGAAGCCGCGCTCGAAGTCGGAGTGAATGACGCCCGCAGCCTGCGGCGCTTTCGCGCCCACGGGAATGGTCCAAGCACGCGTTTCGGTTTCGCCACTCGTGAAGTAGCTCTGCAGGCCAAGCAGGGCGTAGGCGCTGCGAATAAGGCGAGCGAGGCCACTCTCGGAAAGACCCAGCTCCTCCATGAACATCTTGGCATCTTCGGGATCAAGCTCAGCCAAATCGGCTTCCGTCTTAGCGCAAATAGGCACGGGAATCTGACCATCGATTTCGGGAAGGTCGGCGTTGAGCTGGTCCTCATCGACGTTGGCGATGTAGAGCATGGGCTTGCACGTGAGCAGACACAGGTCTTTGATGGAAGCGAGCTCTTCATCGCTCAGCCCCAGCGTGAGCACGCGATGGCCCTCGTTCAGACCCGCGAGCACCTTCTTGGCGGTCTCGAACTTGAGCATGAGCGACTTATCGCGCTTCGCTTCCTTTTCAAGGCGAGGCAGCGCCTTATCGACCGTGGCGATGTCGGCCAGCACGAGCTCGGTCTTAATGGTTTCGACGTCGCTTTGCGGGTCGACCTTCTTGGAAACGTGCTCGACGTTGGGGTCGCTGAAGAAACGAACGACCTCGCAAATCGCATCGGTCTCGCGAATGTTGGCCAAGAATTTATTGCCCAGGCCCTCGCCCTGGCTTGCACCAGCAACCAGGCCAGCAATGTCAACGAATTCGACCGTTGCCGGCACGATTTTAGCCGGATGGTCGATTTTCGCGAGTTCATCCAAACGATAATCGGGAACGGGAACCATGCCCGTATTGGGCTCAATGGTGGCAAACGGATAGTTCGCGGCGAACCCGGTTTTCTTGGTAAGGGCGGTGAAAAGCGAAGACTTGCCAACGTTGGGCAGGCCAACAATACCGATAGAAAGCGACATGCGCATCCCCTTTATACTTACTTGCGGCGATAAAACTCATCAATGATAGCAAAACGCCGCGCAACCTGCGCCGTTTTCGACAATTCCCCATTCGATATCGGCATAGAGCGCCCGAGCCATTCAAATATCGCAATAAGATTCGGCGCTTATGAAAGCGATGCTCCTGCAGAGTCCACCCTCAAGAAAACAAAAAAGAGGCCCGCTCGCCGCGCCCCAATCGCCAGATAAGCGAATGGAAACGAAGCAAGCAGGCCCCTTAAGCGAGCGGGAAGCTGATCGGCTACATGCTGAACAGACCCATGGTCTGAGCGACATACGCGACCAGAATAACCACGAGCATCACAGGCGCGATGTATTTAATAACGACCGACCACACATTGGCCAGACGGAAACGAGCCGACACGCGTACCTCGTCGATAAGCGTTTGGGGCTTGATAATCCAGCCCACGAAAACGCAGGTAAGAAGCGCAGCGATAGGCATCATCACCGAGTTGGAGATGAAGTCGAGCAAATCGAGGATGCTCGAGCCCTCGCCCATCGGTTGGATGAACGACAGTGAGCTGTAGCCCAGGTTCACGAGCACGCCCATGAGCGTCACGTACACGATAGTCACGATAAGCGAGCGCTTGCGAGACCAGCCAGCGCCGTCGGAAATAATAGACGTGCAGGTTTCAACAAGCGAAAGCGAGCTCGTAAGAGCCGCGAACAAAACGAGCACGAAGAACACGACGCCGATGATAGTCGCTGCACCGCCAAGGTTTTCGAACACCTGAGGCAGAATGATGAACATAAGCGACGGGCCGGAGTTCTGAGCCACAGCATCGCCCGAACCAAGCGCGGCGAACGTAGCGGGAACGATCATGAGACCCGCGAGCAGCGAAACGCCAAACGTGGTGCCCGCGATTTGAGAAACCGACGACGTGAGCTTAGTGGACTTCTGCAAATAGGAACCATACGTCACCATAATGCCCATAGCGAGTGACAGAGTGAAGAACGTCTGTCCAAGCGCGGAAATGATCAATTCAGGCGAAAACTTGCTGAAGTCGGGAACCAGATAGTAGGCAAGGCCGTCCATAGCACCCGGCAGAGTGAGCGCGTAAATCGCAACAGCAGCAGCCATCACGATAAGGGCGGGCATCATGATGAGGTTCGCCTTCTCGATGCCCTTGTTCACGCCAAGCGCGACGATGAAATACGTCAAAGCCATGAAAATGAGCATGAAGATGATGCTCTCAGCGCCGGAAGTAATGAAACCCGAGAAATAGTTGCCGCCATCGGCAAGCGCCTCAGGAGCAGTCACGATATAACCGAACAGGTATTTCGTGACCCAACCGCCAATTACACAGTAATACGGCACGATAATAAACGGCACCGCCGACATGAAAATGCCAATGAACGCATACTTCTTGCCAAATGCTTTGAATGCCCCGATAGAGCTCTGGCCCGTCTTGCGGCCAAGCGACGTTTCAAGCAGCAGCAACGCCAAGCCAATGGTGAACACGAAAACGAAGTACATGAGCAAAAACGTGCCGCCGCCGTATTTCGCCGCCAAATAGGGAAAGCGCCACATGCTGCCCAAGCCAACCGCGGAAGCGGCTGCAGACAACACGAAGGCAAGCTTGCCTGACCACGTTGCACGTGATTTTGTAGTTTCTGACATGAGGTTCCTCCCGCCGCGCGTGCGGCGCACAGGCACGTGGCATGCCCGCGTTCTTTCTTCTATCGAAATGAATTGGACCCTAGCGCGTGGCGTCGCATGGGGCCAAAAGACTTAAGGCGATATTCTAAATCAGCTTTCGGAAAAACCCTCCAACTATCGGGTTTTTCTCGTAGACGGCACAATGCACCACAGAACCACCGCTTTTGTGCCGCATTCTGAAACGAGACATGCCAAGGTTTTAAAACGCTGCTCGCACAACAAGCAAAGCTCTCGGGCGCTGGAGGAAATCGTCACCCGAAAGCGCCATGCAAGCGAACGAAAGCGGAGCCGGCCAAAAGCCCAATGTGCATCGGGAAAATCGTCGATTCCCTCGTTGCGCAATTAACCGCGAATAGGCTGCATGTCTTCGGGGTATTCAACATTCCAGAACACCAAACCGGCCGCAGGCGCATTTTGGCCCGCCGCCCGCCTGTCGCACGCCGCCAGCACGTCGCCCACCCATGCAGGCGACTTGCTACCACGGCCAACCTCCACAAGCGTTCCAACCATCGTGCGCACCATGGAATGCAGAAACGCGTTGCCCACCACCCGAATGGTCACGACTTCGGTGCCAGCGATAACCTCGGGGTACACCGAAAGCTCCATAACGTCACGATGCGTTGGCTTGCCAACCGCCGAAGCCGCCATACAAAAACTCTTGAAATCATGCTCGCCAATGAGGTGCGAGCAGGCCTCGTTCATCGCATCGACATCAAGCGTCGCGCCACCCAAATGCCACGCGATAGGCGCAATGAGCACCGGACGAGCCGTGTTCGTGCAAATGTGATAGTGGTATTCGCGCCACAACGCGTCAAATCGAGCGGAAAAACCGAGCGGACGTTCATCGATCGAAGAAATCGAAATCGCTTCATCGACCAGGGCATTAAGCGAACGCTGCAGCCCACGGAACGATCGCGATTGGAACTCATCTTCCGATACATCAAAACTTACGACCTGCCCTCGAGCATGCACGCCCGCGTCGGTTCGTCCCGCGCAAACGATGGAAACGTCACGCTTATAGAGCATAGAGAGAACCGACTCGAGCTCCCCTTGCACCGTCTTGATGTGCGTTTCCGCCTGACGGGCATACCCCGCAAAACCCGAACCCTCATAGCCAAGCGTCAACGAAACCGTATGAGAAAGTCCAGCGGCAAGAGCGTCCTCCACGCGCTTCGTGCGCATTTCCGCACGCGCGGCAGCATCGGGGGCACCCGTGACAGCGGGTTCGGTTTCAGCAATATGATCGCATTGAGGCACAATGAGCTCCTATCAAAATCCAACCGCAGAAGTATACCGAAAAAGCCAGCCCCCGACATTCCAGCGTTCCGAAGTCATTCACGGACGCACCCGAGCGTCATAGCACCGAGGCAAGACAAAAAAACACGAACCAAAACAAGATAACACCATCCTATTAATCCTATTGCATTGATTGGTTTCTAACTTTTATACTGGACTGAGCATATTCGCAAGGGGGAATCATGACCGAAAACAACGAGCCATCCAAATCGCGCGCACGCACGACCGCACCTGCAGGATCTATCGATATTCATGAGTATATCGATGGCAAAAACTTCGTCCCAGAACCCAACATTAAAACGGAAATAGGCCAAAAAGGCGTCATTCGTGCGACATGCATCTCAAAGCGCAAAGGAACGCGCAAAGAACCTATCCCCGAGGGCGTTGAAGTCGTTGCACATTTCGGGGTCAAAAACGATGCGCACGCCTCGAGCGATTGGCATCGCCAAGTCTCACTTCTTGCCTGGGAATCCATCGAGCGCGCCCAAGCTATGGGACTCGATGTGAAAGAAGGCGATTTCGCCGAAAACTTCTGCACCGAAGGCATCGACGTAATGCACATGCCCATGGGCACCCAGGTCAAAATCGGCGAAGACGTTATTATCGAGATCTCGCAAATCGGCAAGGTATGCCACACGCGGTGCGCCATTTACTATCTCGCGGGCGATTGCATCTTCCCACGTGAAGGCATTTTCGGCGTCGTGCTCCAAGGCGGCACAGTCAAGCCAGGAGACACCCTCGAAGTGCTGAAAGTCGGCGACGGAACCTGCGAGTACTCCCCCGCCGACGCCATCGCCGAAGTCGAAGAAGCGCGCCGAAACGGAACGCTCTAACCATCAACGTTCGGTGCCTGCCCTGGCCCCGAAGCCGCCGAGTGCGGCATGACGGAACAAGGACTATTCGATTTCAAACTTTATCTTCGCCTAAAGCCAAGCAAGACCAGGTGAGCGCATAGCGAGCGGTAGCGAGCAGTGGTCCACGTGCCACCATGCCGCACTCCACTCGACGGCTTCGGGGCAAAAAAGAGGAAGGCATTGCCCTCCTCTTTTTCGTATGGCCTATGCAGCGCTCGATCCCCATACCTTGCGCCCAAACAAATCGAGTAACTCGGAATAGATGATATTCTTCGTCAAGTCGACCTTGATAGGCAGCTCAGCACGGAATTTACGCCCATCTGCTTGACGAATGAACAATACCACCGCATCGTCACCCGGATGACTACGCAAAATCTGTTGCAGCTGCTGGGAACGCAATGCGTTCATCTCGCTCGCCCAAAGACGAATCTCGAGCTGGCTTGGCCCCATTTGCGACGCGTCGAACGCCAAGCGCTCCACCTCGAATGCCATAATCTGGTCGCCACGGTCAGAGTGCTCAAACTTGCCGCGCACCTTCACGATGGCGTCCTGTTCGAGAGCATCGGCGAAATCGTCGTATTTGAAGCACACGCCTTCGCAATGGCCCGACGTATCCTCCAACACGAAGTTCGCCATTTTCTTGCCCTTTTTAGTGAGCTTGACCTGCACGCTCGTAATAAGGCCCGCGAACGTCGCCGACGGAATATCGCCGTTATGCTCAGCCAAATCGCCTAGGCGGAACTTCGTGATGCGACGCAAGGCCGCCTCGTATTGCCGCAGCGGGTGGTCCGAGACGTAGATCTTCAGAATCTCTTTCTCGTACGACAAAAGCGTGCGCTTATCCCACTCAACACCATCGGGCGCGGGAATGTCTTCAGCGAAGCCCGAATCGTCATCGGCCGCGAACATGTCGAACATGCTCACCTGTCCCGCATCGCGGTCTTTCTGACGCTTCGACGCGCTTTCTAGAAGCGGCGTTTGCTCAATGAAATACATGAGCTGCTTGCGCGTGTATCCGGTCGAATCGAACGCGCCCGACTTAATGAGCGCTTCCAGCGTTTTGCGGTTGTAGCACTTCGTATCGAGTCGGTTCACGAAGTCGTGCAAACTCGTAAACGGGCCATTTGCCTCACGCTCGGCGATAATAGCTTCGGCAACCGCGCCACCAACGCCGCGTACGCCGGCCAAGCCGAAGCGAATGCCCTCGTCAAGCGGCGTGAATTCCAGGTTCGAAGAGTTCACGTCGGGCGGCAAAACGGGAATGCCCGAATGCGTGCAGCTCGCGATGTATTTAATAAGCTTGTCGGCGTTGCCCATGTAGCTCGACAACACTGCGGCCATATATTCGTTCGGATAGTGCGACTTCAAATACGCCGTGCGCATAACGAGAATCGCATATGCGGCAGAGTGCGATTTGTTGAACGCGTACTTCGCGAACTTCTCGGCATCAGACCAAATTTGGTTGGCGATCTCGAGCGAATAGCCGTTTTCGACAGCGCCATTGCACCAGTCGTCCTTCAGCTTCATCATGACGTCGAGCTTTTTCTTGCCCATAGCCTTGCGCAGCTTGTCGGCCTTGCCTGCCGAGAAGCCGCTCATGACCATAGACACCTGCATGATCTGCTCTTGGTAGACCATGGTGCCGTAAGTTTCTTCCAAAACCGGGCGCAGACGCTCGTCGTAATAATGCACGGCGGTTTTGCCGCTCGCGACCTTGATATAGTCGTCAACCATGCCAGACTCGAGCGGGCCCGGGCGGTTCAACGCAATCGATGCGACGATGTCCGAGAAACGGTGCGGTGGGAGCCTGCCAAACAAGCTCACATACAACGCGCCCTCAACCTGGAACAAGCCGTCCATATTGCCCGATCGCATAAGCTCGAAAGCCTTCGGGTCTTCGGTAGGAATCTGCTCGGGAATAAGCTCGATGCCATAACGCTCTTTCACGTTGCGGCACGCGCGCGAAAGCACGCCCAACGTACGCAGGCCCAAGAAGTCCATCTTCAGCAAACCCAGGTCAGGAGTATAGTGACCGTCATATTGCGTAATTATGCCGCCGCCTTTGGTATCGCGCTTCATGGGAACATGGTCGGCCATGGGGTCGCGGCAAATAATAGTCGCACATGCGTGCACGCCCTCGCCGCGCACATTGCCTTCAATCGAGCGTGCAGCGTCGACGACTTCTTTGGTTTCGGGCTCCTCGTCGTAAGCCTTCTTAAAATCGGGATTCGCATCGAGCGCCTTGTCGATCGTGATGCCCAATTCGTCGCCGACCATTTTGCACAATCGGTCGCCCACGCTATAAGGTTGGCCAAGCACGCGAGCCGCGTCGCGAATGGCGTTCTTCGCCTGCAGCTTGCCGAACGTGATAACGCCCGACACGTGGTCTTCGCCATAGAAATCCTTGATATGCTCAATGACTTCCTGGCGTCGCTCGTCCTCGAAGTCGACGTCGATATCAGGCATCTCAACGCGTTCGGGCGACAGGAAGCGCTCGAACAGCAAGCCGTTCGGCAAGGGATCAAGGTCGGTAATGCCCATGGCATACGTGCAAATAGCGCCTGCGGCCGAGCCACGGCCCGGGCCTACGGCAATACCATTCTCTCGCGCCCAGCGAATGTATTCCTGGACAATGAGGAAGTATGCAGGGAAGCCCTGCTGAATAATAACGCCCGCCTCGTACATATAGCGGTCCCATGCGTCTTTCGGAATGGGTTCGCCATAGCGGCGCTTCAGGCCATCTTCGCATTCCTTGCGGAACAGCGTTTCTTCGGTGTATCCCGGAGGCAGGGGGAAGCGCGGCAGAATGGAATCGCGCTCAAGCACAACATTGCATTTCTCAGCAACCTCCACCGTGGTATCGCACGCCTCGGGGAAATCTCGCAACGCTTCGCGCATTTCCTCTTCGGTCTTCATATAGAACTGATCGTTCGCGAAGCGCATGCGGTTCTCATCGTCCATGAGCGAGCCTGTGCCAATGCATAGCATCAGATCTTGAGCGCGAGCGTCTTCGCGGCGAAGGTAATGGAAGTCATTCGTCGCGATGGTCTTCAAGCCGAGCTTATTCGCAATGTCGGTCAAATGCCCATTCATCTCGCGCTGGCTCATACCACCGTTAGTGGTAATGCCCTGGTCTTGCAGCTCGATGTAGAAATCACCCGGCTCGTATAGCGAAGCGAGCTTGCGAGCCCACTGCTCGGCACCTTCAAAATCACGCGCATCAATGCAGCGCGGAATAATGCCCGCGATACACGCGCTTGAAGCAATGCAGCCCTCGGCGTATTTCTTCAGCATGTCGAACGTGGTACGTGGCTTGTAATAAAAGTTGTCGCAATGCGATTCGCTCACAAGGTGCAGCAAGTTGTGATAGCCCACGTTGTTTTTCGCGAGCAGCACCATATGATACAAACGCGACTTCACCTTCGAGCCGATTTCGGGATCTTCGGTAAAGTAAATTTCGCATCCGTAGATGGGCTTGACCTTCTTGCCGGTTTCTTTTTCCACCGCCTCGCACGCATCGCACAGTTCGGGCACACCGCACATGACGCCATGGTCGGTAATAGCCACGGCGGGCATGTCAAGATCCGCCGCACGGCGCACCATGTCTTTGATTTTGGTGGCACCGTCGAGCATGGAATATTCGGTATGGTTATGCAAATGGACGAAAGCCATGCAGCCCTACCCCTTCCGTATATTTACGAACAAATGGTCGTTTTCTATTACCTAGTTTTATCATAGCAACCCAGCGAGCGCAAGAGCCACAGTCCGCACAGAAAACCTGTTAAATGCTCGTAGCGTTTAACAGGTTTCGCACGACTTTCGAAACCACAGGATCGCAGCCGAGAACCGCGCTCTTGCCTCTAGACGGTACCCACGCCCACAAGCCTTATGTCGCTCAAAAAATCGCACTCTCGCTTAGAAGCACCATGCTACCCCGAGCCCACACACCGATTCGAACCATTCGTACTGCATTCCAAAGCAGTGTTCACCCAAAGCCCTACGCTTTCGGCTTGCGTCGACCAGCCTTGCCCGTGATGCGCTCCACATCGATGCACCAAACATCGGTGATATCGAATTCGCGTTCAATCGCGCCACCAATCTCGTGCTTTTCGGAAGGCATGTATTTCATGCACAACGCTACGAGCATCTTTCGCACCGCAAGCGAACTCTCGACGTGACGAATGCGACCCGCAACCATCGCGCTCGCAAAGCGCGTGGTAAAGAACGTCTCTTCGTAGCACGGCTCGACCTCACACGCCACGCTGCCCCACACGCGAGCGTCGCGACGCCAGTCGGCCATCTTATGCCCGTCATTCTTCGTCGTATGAATATAGATGCGGCACACAGGCTCCTCGCCCTCGCCTGCACCTTCAACAGAGCCCCAACCACGCTCAACCACATACGACAACGGCACGCAATATGGCATGCCATCGTCGTCAACAGTCGCCACGGTGATGAACTCCCCTTCGTCGAGAACCTCGAGCGCGTCTTCGACGGATATCTCACGGTCGGCATATTGCATTGGATAGTTTTTCATAACGGAACTCCTTTCAACCATGGCGAGCAGCGCAATCGAGCAAAGTTGCTCTGGAAAGCGGAGCGTGCCCTCAGCTGCCCATCTCGCCCAAGCCAGCGCACACAAAAAACGAAACGCGGACGGGCTTCGACGCAGAACGAACGCGAACAAACAGCAGGCCCGATCATGCTTGGATATTGTACTCACCAATGACCATGAATCTTGCGAAGCTATCCCATTTTTGATACAGTGCGCCACAAATTGGAAAACATCCCGCCGCCGGGTGGGAAACCGAGCACTCGGATCAATCGCGACGTTAGGCCTTTGAAGCCGCGATTGGCCCGAGTGTTTTTGTTTTTCAAAGGAACAGCAGCCTAGAAAGGCCGCATCGAATTCCGTAGCGCGATACGGATACAGAAAGGACGAGCCATGCAGAAATTTATTGCAGAACCCTCATTTTGGGAAATTCTGCCGGAAGCTTCAATCGGGATTATGGTCGTGCGTGCCATGAAAACCGCCGACGAAGTATCCAGCGAAGACAAGGCAGCCATTGCGAGCATCCTCAATGAGGCGAATGCAACGGCGAACCAGCACCTTACGAGCAACACTATTTCCGAAAACGAGGTCGTGGCCGTATGGCGTCGGGCATACCAGCTCTTCAAAACCAAGAAAGGGGCACGCTGCTCCATCGAAAACCTGCTCAAACGCGTGTTGAAGGGCAATCCAGTGGGCTCAATCACCCCATCGGTCGACATTTACAATGCCATTTCGCTGAAGTACGCCCTGCCCGTTGGCGGAGAAAACATCGACGCTTTTGTGGGCGACTTCCACTTGGGAATCGATGAGGAGGGAGGCAAGTCGTTCCTTCCCATTGGCGAAGAGGAAAACGCCCCCACCCTGCCAGGCGAGCTTTGTTACTACGACGAAGAAGGAGCCGTATGTCGATGCTTCAATTGGCGCGATGGGCAGCGCACCGAGCTCACCGACGATTCCCGCAACGCAATTCTCGTGATTGAATGCGTCGATGGCGCGCGCCTGCCCGAATTGCATGCCGCGCTCGACGAGTTCGCCGATTTGATGCGCCGTTTCCTGGGCGCGGAAGTGGCGGCAAAGGGAATCGTCACGAAGGACAATCCCGAAATGACAATCGTCGAATAATCGCAAAAAACAAAGCGGCCGTGAACCCAAGACGAATGCCCGAGAACACGGCCGCGATCCCCTTCCGAAAAGAAAGAAGCCGCCCAGGGGAAAGGGCGGCTTCAATCGTCCCGTGGCGGGGACGTATGGCGACTCGCCGCGCGTGGTTGAGCTGCCGCGGGCGATAAGGATATACCGTGGTTAGGCGCCAACCATAACCTGGATAACGAGCAGGGCGCCACCGAACACGAACAGGAATCCAACCATCGGGAGAACGAACTTCACCCAATGGGAGTACTTCATGTCGAGCATGGTCAGAGTTGCCATGACCAGGCCCGTAGGTGCGAGGTAGAGCATTGCATACTGGCCCCAGTTGTAAGCGGAAACAACGATGGAACGGTCGATGCCAACGGTGTCGGCGAGCGGCGCCAGAATCGGCATTGCGAGCACGGCCAGGCCCGAAGAAGAGGGAACGATGAAGCCGAGCAGGAAGAACATGACCATCATCATGAGGATGAACAGCGGGCCAGACATACCGGCGACTGCATTGGAAGCCCAGTACAGAAGCGTGTCAGAAATCAGGCCGTTCTCCATAATCAGGTTAACGCCACGTGCGAGACCGATGATGAGCGAAACGCCAACCAGGCTCGAAGCACCGTTAATGAATGCCTCGGTAACGGTCTTCTCGTCAAGGCCGCACAGGAACATGCAGATGATGGCGACAGTGAGGAACGAAGCGGCCATCTGCGGGAACCACCAGCCCTGGCTCACAACGCCCCAAACCATGATGACGAATGCCATGACGAAGAGCACCAGAATGACCTTGCGCTTCCAGTCGAACGCAGGAATGTTGTCAGAATCGGGGTCATGCGTAGCGTAGAGCTTGGCGAACTTCTCGCGGTCTTCATAGGTGTAGCTGAACTCAGGGTTCGCCTTGACCTTCTTGCAGTACCAATACAGGTAGGAGATAACGACGATGCCGCCAACGACGCAGCCGATAACACGCCACATGATGCCTTCGGTCCAGATAACGCCGGCAGCATTCGAAGCGATAACGACCGAGAACGGGTTGATCGTCGAGAACGTGGTGCCCATGGAGCCTGCGAGGAAGATAGCGCCAACGCAGACGATGGAGTCATAGCCCAATGCCAAGAAGATAGGCACCAGAATCGGATAGAACGCAACAGGCTCTTCTTCGAGACCGCAGGTGGTGCCGCCCAAAACCATGAGCGCGGCCACGAGGAATACGAGCGCGAACTCGCGACCCTTCGTCTTCTTCGTGAGCGCGACCAAGCCACTCTCGAATGCGCCGGATGCGTTCACAACGCCGATCAAGCCACCAAGAACCAAAATGAAGACCATAATGTCAACGCCGTTGATAGTGCCATTGACCATCGAGGTGAAGACGTCGGCAACACCCATGGGCTGAGACTCGAGCTCGGTGTAGGTACCGGGAACAGAAATCGCCTTGGTGATAGCGCCGTTCAGAAACTGATTGACGTCGATCTTCATGCCGGCGAGTTCGGGGTCGGCATGGAACGCCTCAGCCGTGCCTTCAATAGTACGAACGTTGCCATCGGGCTCGGTGATCTGGAACACGCCCGAGTCGGCGACGTAGGCGACCTTGGAATAGGCGCCCGCGGGAATAAACCACGTTGCGATAACTGCGAGAATGGTGATTACGAACAGGATCGTAAATGCCGTAGGGAAGCTGAGCTTATGCTTCTTCTTCGGCTTTCCGTCAGCCGCGCCGTTTCCCACCGGCGTGGCCACTGCCTCTTCTGCCATATTTCCTCCTTGTGACGTGGGGCTCGCACCCGTATGGCGCCCAACGCCCCTCTCTCTGGCGCGAGTGTATCGAGGAAAGTAACGATTTGGCTACGTATAACTCTGGTGCAGAGGGGGTATATCTTGGGTGTAGAATGCCGTTTACCCAGGTCAGTAAATACACCTCACATAATTCCCGACTCACACCCAGCCAGAGAGGTCTACAATGGTTGTAGGGGAAACTAGTACCGTGAAAAGGGGGCAACCATGGGTTTGGTCGCTCTGTTCTATTACACGCTTATCATTTTGTTGGTGAGCATCATGACATCGGCGATGTGCTTGTCAACATTTTTGGTCACGCATCGCAAGTATCTTGGCTTCGCTTGCATTGGCTTTCTGTTTTACTTCTTCGATGTGGCGCTCGTCTTCTTGGACGACTTCACGGTAAACTCCACAGGCACCATGCCCGAATCGGTGTATTTCATTGGATCGCAAGTCGCCTCAATCGTTACGGGCTGTGGGCTGTTCACGGCTTTCTGGCTCATGGTATGCGACGCGCTCGACGAGCAACGCCGCGCACTGCAAATCGCGCCTGCCGTCGTGTTCGTCATCGCGAGCTTGGCCGTCTACGCATTTATGCCATCAGGCAACACGCACCTCTTCGTGTTTTACGGCATGCGCACGCTCTATCTGCTTTGGATAATGGTCTACATCGCGGTTCGATATATGGGACGAAGCGACGCGCTGCGCGAACGCATGTGGCGCCATCGCATTGGGTATGCTGGCGTGCTCGTGCTGGGAGCCGCCGTGCTTATCGAAAACGTCCTCTTCCTGTTCTATATCGACCCCGTGTTGGTCGAATCGGGCGCAGTACCGTTTTTTCCCGAACGCAACTTCGCGGAAAACGCTCTTATGCTATGGGTGGCGGCATTTATTGGCGCTTCCTGCTATAAGCTGCTTTCGATACATTTCAAAAAGCCCCCGCCGAAGCTGAGGGCCGCGTGGGAGCATTCATTAACGCCGGTCTTGCAGGCTATGCGCAACACTATGGCCTTTCCGCGCGCGAAACCGAAGTGCTTCGCATGGTGCTCGAAGGCAAAGACAACCAAAATATCGCGGGGGAGCTCAGCCTTGCCGCGTCGACCGTTAAAGTGCATGTACACAACATCCTGAAGAAAACAGCGCAGGCAAACCGTCAGGAGCTCATGCGCGACTTCCGCAAAATGTCATAGCGCACTCGCACTGCCCTGCCTTCCTTGCAATCCCAATACGCTTCAAGGCAGACGCCAAAGCGTTGCACGATCATCGCAACATCGTCCGACGAATCCCAACAGAACGCTATCGACAACCTGTCAGGAACCTGTTCGTGTTAAATGCTCGTAGCGTTTAACAGGTTTTCGAAAGCAAAAAAGCCGAGCTCGTCATGTCGCGAGCCCGGCTTTTTACCTGATCGGTGAGGAACTGCCTCTAACGATCGTCCCTGCGATGGGTCATTCGGAAAACAACAACGCCAATGACCGAAAGCGCCGCAACAGCAATCGCGGCCATCGCGATAATGAGGCCTTTCATGCTGTCGTTGGTTTGAGAGATTCTATCGCCCTGCTCTGCCTGGTTGACAGCTGCCTGATCGCCTTGAGAAGCGTCGGACGCCGCCTTCGAAGCTCCAGCATCGGACTCATTGCCCAATGCCTTAGCGAGGCTCAGGGAATCGCCGTCGCCCTTCTGTTCGTCCTGAGCAACGCCGGAATTATTCTCATGAGAAGCATCGGAAGAGCCGTCACTCGGCGCCTCTCCCTCTCCTCCCAAGGCGCCATTCTGGGATGCGTCGCTCGATGCATTGTTGCCCGTATCGATGGACGCACCATTGCTTCCGCCTGCTTCGGTCGATGCATTCGAACCGCCAGAAGCATTCTGGTTAGAATTAGAAACACCATTCGAGACCGTATTCATGGCATTGCCAGGAACAGCAAAAGACGGAATAAGTGGAACCATATTCACGACAGGAGCGCTCGTCGCAGATGAGCCGACCGAAGGCGAAACGGAGCCCGAGCCAGAAGCCGCACCGGAGCCGGGAACAGATCCTGAGCCAGCGACCTCACCTGAAATCGAGCCAGATCCCGACGACGCACCCGAACCTGCAGCCGCGCCAGAAATGCCATTGCCGTTGGAGGCATCACCAACCGCATTGCCGGCTCCACTTGAGATGGAGCCTTGTCCGCCCGACGTTCCCGCGCTCGCCCCGCTGCCAACGCTGCCCGAATTCGCCGTATCGCCAGAAGTGGAGCCAGCGCTACCCGCACTCTCGTTCCCGCCATTCGACGAAGTGCCGCCATTTGACTCAACACTTCCGTTCGAGGGCGCATTGCTCGAAGCTGAACCATTGGCGTCTCCAGCAGCCGTAGAGCCATTGCCGCTCGACCCAGAACCTTCATTCGACGAAGAACCACCGCCAAGAGAGCCATTCTGATCGGGCTCGGTCGCATCTTCCGCTTTCACATGGGTATCGCCATGCTCGGCAATCATTGCGAGGCATTGGGCTTTCTCGCGCTTGTAGCGATTTTGCCAACCCTGATGATATTGAGGCTGACCCTTGTAGAACACGCCAACATTCTCGACGACATAGTCGCACAGAGTGCTCACGAACTCGGCATCGGTCATATCGTTGTTCAGGCCGCAACCGTCCCAATATTTCCAGCTATTGTAGAAGCCGTTCCAGTCATACCCATCGGAATACCCTCCGACAAATTTATGCCATCCAGAAGGGCCAAAAAGGTTGCACAAGCTCGCGCAAAGGCCCTGAACGGCATCGGCACGGCTATAAATGTCGATTCCACGAGAATCGAGATAGTCAAGCGCGGGTTCGATGTACTTGATATATTCCCAGCCATCTTGCAAACGAGAGAATTCCTCGGCATCGGCCGCATATGCGGCTTTCCAGGAAGAATTCAAGGCAACGCCGAGCGCCGTGAATTGGCCGTTTTGACGCATGGCATTATCGGCTTTAAAGGTCGAATCGGCAATATAGTTGAACTGCTCAAACATCGAGTATTTCGATGGGTCGTATGCATACACCGCGCGGATGAAATCGAGCAAACCGTAGCGATTGTCGAACTGATAATAGCCAACCGCATGGAACCCGTCGCCCGAGCTCAAGGTTTGAGCATAGCTGCCGCCCTCATAGGCGCCGAAATACGTTACATTGCTGCTCAGGTTCACAGGGCGCAAACCCGACGCGGATCTCCCCATCGAAAACAGCGAGATAAGCGCCTCGGGAGAGCCTTCTTCGGAATAATAGTCTTCCTTATTCACCTGCACGCCGGTTGTCTCGGCCACATAATTGGTTTGCGACTCCCCTGCCGAGTTGGCGTCAGTTTCGTCGACTGAAACGCCAGACTCCAAGCTGGCAGAATGAGAAGCCGCTGAATCTTCTTCAGAGCCATTGGTGGAATCGGCAAGCGCAACGGCGGGAAATGCCATCGTCGCCGCCATAGCAACCGCAACGCCGCTCGAAATGACGTTGCGGCGCACATAAGCAAAATGAGACAGAGTCATAAGCCCTCCTTACGCGTGGTTCGAATACATTGCAGATGCGTAATCGTATTAATACAACCACAGAAACCAAGAATTGGCTAGAAGGCACTTAAAGTAATTGGGCCCAACCTGGCAAAAGATAACGACCAATTCAGCCGAATACCAACGGAGGAAACAAGCGACGCCCGCAGAAAAGACAACCGCGCTCATCGCTTCGCGCCAGCCCGCGCGCCGTTCGACAAACAAAAAAGCCGACCCCATATGGGATCGGCTTTTCAGAGATGCAATGGATGCTATTTCTCTTCGGCCTTGTCGGCAAGAATGATGACTTTGTCACCGCTCACTTGCACATAACCGCCTTCAACGGCAAATTCCTTGAAGGGGCCGCCTTCGTCTTTCTGGATGCGAACAACGCCGTCCGCGAGCGTCGAGACCAAGGGCACATGGTCGTAGAGGAAACCCATTTCGCCTTCGGATCCGGGCACCACGACGAAGTGGACCTCGTCGGAGTAGAACTTCGCCTCAGGCGTCACGATATCGCAGGCAAATTTCGTCATCGCTTATGCCTCGTCCTTCTTCATGGCTTCGTACTCGGCGTACACGTCGTCGATGCCACCCTTCAGGCGGAAGCACTGCTCAGGAATCTCGTCGCACTCGCCGTCGAGAATGGCAGCGAAGGAACGAACGGTGTCTTCCATCTTGACGTACTTGCCCG
>JABLTS010090989.1_pt1 | contig 19954 bp, 7 predicted proteins | sample 7160081 | NCBI WGS metagenome assembly JABLTS01 (sample SAMN14651231, study PRJNA627086) | human gut metagenome | isolation source: feces | host: Homo sapiens | reverse complement strand
TCCTGATTCTGTACAGGTTGGGGCTGTTGTTATCTCTCCATCATTCCATGTGTGGCCAAGAGCAGGTATTTCTTCCTGTGCCTTAAGTACTTCATTACATACACTACAATGACTTCCTGCTGTAAGTCCTGTTTTCGTACAGGTTGGCTCTACCACCTCATCATCAACAACTGTATGACCCGTTGCTTTGATTTCTTCTGTTCTTGTCTCACCGCAAGTCTCACATGTGAATGTCTTGATTCCTGATTCTGTACAGGTTGGGGCTGTTGTTACCTCTCCATCATTCCATGTATGTCCCAGCGCTGGTATTTCTTCCCGTGCTTTAAGCACTTCATTACATACACTACAATGACTTCCTGCCGTAAGTCCTGTCTTCGTACAGGTTGGGGCTACCGCATCATCATCAACAACTGTATGACCTGTTGCCTTGACTTCTTCTGTTCTTATAACCCCGCAAGTCTCACAGGTAAAGGTCTTAACTCCTGATTCTGTACAGGTTGGGGCTGTTGTTATCTCTCCATCATTCCATGTGTGGCCAAGAGCAGGTATTTCTTCCTGTGCCTGAAGCACCTCGTTACATACAGAGCAATGACTTCCTTCGGTGAGTCCTGGCTTTGTACAAGTTGGCTCTACAGCATTATCTACAACTACTGTATGACCTGTTGCCTTTATTTCTTCTGTTCTTGTATCGCCACAAGCCTCACATGTAAATGTCTTAACTCCTGCCTCTGTACAGGTTGGTGCTGTTATTACTTCTCCATCATCCCATGTATGGCCAAGGGCTGGTATTTCCTCCTGTGCCTGAAGCACTTCGTTACATACAGAGCAATGACTTCCTTCGGTAAGTCCTGGCTTTGTACATGTTGGAGAGACCTTATTATCTTCTATCTTTGTATGATCCTTTTTATCTATAATAACATAAGATCTCTTTCCACAATCTTCACAAATATATTCTACTAGTCCAGTATTTGAACATGAAGATTCAGCTAAAACATTTTCTGTATTTCTATGTTGTGTAGAAATAAATGGTATACCATGATCCTCTGCATACTTCTGACTGTAACTATTCTCAAAGCCATGTATTTTTAAAGACTCACATCCGTCAAATGCCAAATCATCTATATCTTCTATATCTTCAGGCAAAAAGATATCCCCTAATTCCTTACAATATAAAAAGGCATATTTATCAATACGTTTTATACCATACTTCAGCTTAATTGTATTCAATTTATAGCATCTAAAAAATGCACCATATCCAATTGTTTTTATACTATCTGGCAATTCAACATACTGAAGATTATCACATTGGCAGCACATATCTGTAGGAATATATGTAACACCATTTGGGATTTTTAAACTTTGCAAGTTTGAACAATTCATGAACGCTGAATTACCTATTTCATTAACACTATCTGGAATTTCTACAGATAGTATCTTTTCGTTATTATAAAATACACTACCTGATATTTTATTAACATTTTGTGGAATGATAATATTTTCCTGATCCCCCTGATATAACACTAAAATACCATTTATAGTAACGAAATCATTCTTGTTACAATTCAACCACATTGTATGATTAAATGCTCGATTTCCAATACTAGAAATATTACAGGAAAATACAATATTGTCTAACAAAAGACAAAATGAAAATGTCCCTTCTCCTATATCCGTAACTGTATCTGGCATTACAATTTGTTTTAATTGATAGCAATTTGAAAATAAATATGGTGATAATGTATCTAATCCATACGGCAAATTTATTGTCTGCAAATTAATACAATCAGAAAATGCTCCCCACCCTAAACTAATTACACTATTAGACAATTCAACTTTTGTTAGAGATTCACAATTTGAGAATGCATTACTTCCTATACCAGTTATACCTTCTTTTATAATAAGATTATCAAAACCATAATTTTTCCATGGTGGAAGTGTCGAATTTTCAAGTTTTTCATAATTAGGTATATTACCATTACCACTTAGAGTCAGTACTCCTTTTGAGATTTCCCATTCTATACCATCTTCTATAGTTCCCTTAATATCAAAATCATAGTCAACCTTTGAACATACACTGCATTTTCCATTCACAAAATTATGCTTGATAATATTCTGCATTTCTAACTCATCTTGATTTATAAATGTGGGAAAATATCCATCTTTTATATTCCAAGTATCTGTCCCAAACTCTCTGTCACTTACAAATACATCTGCTAAAGAAACGTCATTGACCCTCTCATATTTTAAATATATCTGTCCATAATCATCAACATCTATCTGCTTGTAGAATATATCATGTTCAAAATATCCAGAGTTTTTTAATACTATATGTGATTTATCGCCTCCAATACTTTGATTTATATCCTCATTTCTACCTGATGCAGATTCATACATTTGAAAATATTCAGTTCCTGATACAGTAAGTTTTGACTCACAATACACCTTGTTTGCATACAATTCATCACCTTCACTAGGTATATTCACCTTGCCCAACACTCCACCAACAACCGGCAATGTTTTAGTCAGCGAATCTACCGCTATATTTGATATATCATACGCATTATTTAAATACAATTTTCCCCCATATTGACCGCCAAATAATCCTCCGTAATTCTCCGCCCATGACACATCTTCGTCTGAACTGTCATTCATTGATCCATCACTAAGCGCCACTATGTTTCCTATATAGGAAACCATATTCATACTTACTTCTTCACCATTTATTTCCCCTGCAAAACCTCCACATTGTGTTCCTCCAACACAATATATATCTATATTTCCACTTACATAACATTTTTCTAATGCACCTATTCCAGTAATACTACCTGCAAAGCCGCCTACATCAATGCCGCCAGGATTAGAATTAACAACAATGTCACATAATACTGTACAATTACTTATAGTTCCTCCATTCATAATTCCACACACTGAACCAATCGAATTTGTATAAATAGAAGTATCATTTATTGTTGATTTAATCTTTATGTTCTCAAATTCCACATTTCTTATTACCGCATTATTCAACAATGCAAATATCCCCATTCGCTTATTCCGTTCCACTTCTATATTTGCATTTGATATAGTAAAACCATTACCTTCAAAAGTACCGCAAAACTCCTCTATCGGATACCATTTGTACTCTTTTAAATCAATATTATTCATAAGAGAAAAATAGCAATCCTTATAGTTTTCTATCAAAGCTAATTGAGATGGTAAAGTAATTAAATATGGGGTTTTCTCACTTCCATCTCCCCCTGAAAACGAATCTGCTCTATGAATATACCATGTATTTGCAATACAATAATCTATATCACTTATTCTATATTCAGAATCAAGTTCCCCATTAATACAATCATTACCATTGAAAAACTCCGCCTTATGATCATCAAAAGATTGTTTACCCTTTAAGAAATAACTATAACTATTTTTTTCACTGTCCCATGTTGTATCCAAAAAATAAAACATTTCATCAACCTCTACAATATTCCAACTATGAGGTTCATTATTTGCTTTTCCTGCTACAATCCTCGCCTGGAGACCAGCTTCTAACGCCATCCTGTAAAATAGGTTTGAATACCCCTGACAAACAGCCGTGCCATTAATCATTGCCGCATATGCTGTGTATTTTAAAATATAATCATCATTTTCTAAATTATTATAATCATAACTAACATTCCTACAGATATATGAGTATATTTCATATATTTTTTCATACTGTGTTTTTCCATCTAATGCTAATTCTGTTAACACTGCATCGATTTTTTTATCCAACTCATCCTCTTGTTGTTTAGTTGTATAATAGTTAATATGCAATTCTATTGTATACAAAAAGTCGTCATTTTCCTGAATTCCTGTCATAGTGTATGTATATCCACTATATTGAAACATCAAATAATCTCCATCTTTACTTTTACCTGTATACTTTAGCGCTTCTCTCATTATGTCAGCCACAAGCTTATCTGTTTCTTCTGAACTACTTCTATATTTGAAACATACTTCTTCTACACGTAATTCCATGCTATCTCTAATATACTGTCCAGCTTCAATTATTGTATTATATACACATATATTTTCATCACTAGAATTTATTTTATCAACTGTTTCATCATTTTCTACTTGTACAATACTGATACCATTCTGAACTACACCATTTGCCGAATACGTTGTATCTTGGTTATCTCTTTCTTCTGCATGTATGTTATAGCAATTACAAATCATCATAAATATTATCATAGCTATACAAACATTAAATATTTTTAAATTCTTTTTCATATTTAAATCCCTCTTTTCATCATATAACTCTTTATTCTACTTACCCTTTTAATTTCATTTTCTGAGTTTTCTCTGACTCCATAACGCACAAAAGCGCCACTTAAAGTGACGCTTTTGTAAAAATCTATACACTGATATCGTAAAAATATCTTATATACCACATAATTATGTATATCTCATGTGTAGATGCAACTGGCTGCCGTCTGATCGTCTCCCCTGATGTAAAAATCTCTTAGGCCCTATAGCTTTGCGTCACAAAATTTCTCTTGTTTTGCCGAGTATTCAATTGTACGTGACGAATCACGCAAATTCCCCTCAGATATGTTTATTTTATCATATGGCTGGCAGCTATACAATAACAATATGTCAATATCCCTACAACTGTATTTAATATATCTTCTTCACATCATCCACCCGGTAAAGCCTCTTAAACCCCTCAAGATCCTTCTCCGACTGTATCACCATCACACCCACAAAGCTGCCGTCCTCTCTGCTCCTGAATCCGGCAACCTGTTCCCCAGTGCATATGGAACATCTGATGACGGCCTCGTGCTTTGCCTCGTCATATGGGAACAGTTCCGCGTTCCCCTTGTGTTTTGACTTTAATTTTGAAATAAAACTCTTTCCAGTCACTATATCCACCTCTATACATACCATGTAAACAACTGACAATATACATTCTGAACCATCATCTTATCATTGTGCCGACACTACGCCTCGATCTGGCCCAGTATATACGGATCCTTGATCTTATTGTCCTCGGCAAAGAACAGTATCTTCGTGAGCACCTCCGATGTCTTTGGATCGTCATCCACAAATGGCAGGAATATTCTGCCCCGCCTCTGGGAGTGTACAGGGAGTACATTTATCATAGGGCCTGCCTCCTGATGCACCACTCCGCTTCCAAGGTGGACTGTGTAATTGGCACGCTTGCCCTCTATCACTGCATGATTCTTTGTAAATGTGACATTTGTCAGTCTGAAAAGTGGCATGGTGAATTCTGCTATCGCCTTTCGCATCTCAACAGTTGAGTGTGAAGTCTCAGGATCCACGCCTCCGGCATGTGCCACGGAAACCGCCATGTCCACATCCCTCATGACCTCAGAGAATATGATATCCGGGATGTCCTTGATCCGCATCTCCTTGCCAGTCTTTCTATCAGAGAACACCACCCATTCGAGGGTCGGTGACTCTATATCCGCAGGTGAGAACCAGTCTGCAAGAGCGTAGATCTGCGCTACTATATTCTCCTTGTAGTACACTTTCTGAAGACCGTCCTCTATATCAGCTACCCAGTGTCTTGACTTCAGGCAGCCGAGTGTCTTCTTCGGCTGGATCTGATTGCCCGCGTATCTGAGAGAATGCTCCATGTTCATCTCCTCTTCGGTCTTCACGTAGAGTTCTCTGAACACCTGCTTGAACGGCTGAACGATCTTGTTGTCAAATACATACTTCTGTATATCGTGCCACTTGCCAACCATGTACATGTGAAATGGATGTGCTACTGTGAGTCTGGTGTCGTCTGACAGCTCTATGTGCCTTACAGTCTGAGCACAATTCTCTGATGGCTGTACAATATCGCCGTCAGTAGATTTCTGCCCACCCGATGTCTGATCACATTCATCACCAATAGACGTTGCCACAAATGTATTGAATCCATCCTCAGCAGCAAATCCCAGCACAACATTCTTGCTATCATCAAGTTCATTTATCCCTGACATAATACTGTCAGCCGCATTATCAAGCTCTGCCTTCACGCCATCCGGCTCCGACACCTTGAACACCAGCGCAGCTACCATGTCATGTATAACAGGATTCTCCAGCATGCCCCTGATCTCAGCCCAGGTGTATTCCTCCTGACTCTCCATCGCATCCTCAAGCATCGCCTTTGTACGCCTTGACTGCTCCGCCATCTGCTTCTTGGCATCCATCAGAGCCAATACATACTCATCCTTCTTGATCTTTGCCGGAACGGACTTTAACTGTTTGCCGTTCTTCTCACAGATGACAGCGCATTTGCCGCCGTCATCCATCTCAAGCCATACGGTCACTTCTCCGACCTCATGCGGCTGAAAATATTCTGTCATGCCCTGAACTACAAGGCTTTCCATACGTAGGGTAAGTCTCGTCACGTCCTGATATCCGGCATTGATCGCCATATTGCGCATAGCTGTAGAAACTGCTGCCGCCTCGCTGGCTCTCCTCTGTGCTCCGAACTGCCTGCTCTCCTTCTTGAACTTCTGAAGGAACATGTACCTGTCCTTTATCTGCTCCTCATTCTCTATCGGCAGGATTCCCACCGCCATGAGCAGATCTTTGTTTCTCTTTGCCTCGATCTCAGCCATCAGCTCGGGCTCATCATATTTGCCAAGCGCCGCATCCGCATATTTTCTCGCTCTGGTGTGCTTTGCACCGTCTGAAATGTATTTCGCCGCCTTGTATATAAGCTGGAAACGCTTGTCACCCAATCTGTCATAGACCTCGGTGAACCACGTCCTGTCAAATGCCCCGTCGTTCAGCTCATCCACCTCAAGCGGTGTAAATCTCGCTATCATAGCCTTTCTCTTGTCATCAAATGACTCGTTCATGTGCGCCATGAAGTAATAGCATCCCGCAGTAAATCCATCCCATCCAAGATACTCTCCAACTATATCTATCCACTCCGGAGAATACATAGCCGCCTCTATAAGCCTGGCATCACTTATATCCGTACCTGTAAGATAGGCCTTCAAAGTCTCCGCACTGTCATTTGCATCAGGCACACACGCCTGAAGAAGATGAGACATACTGTTCTTCTTGCTGACCTTCTGACGATTATAGTAATAACCGGTATTGAAATACGTTGATCTCTCCAACGTCTCCTTGCCTAGGGCTGACAGTATCCTGACAAAATACTCCGCTCCGAATATTCTTGTAAGCCCGTATATATATGGAGAGAATTCTGTCTCCGTGTCTCCCCTTGTGAGCTCTGCAGAAAGCACAAGCTCTGACATATCAGTGTACAGCTTCTTAGCTATATCCAGCCTTTTCTCGTCCGTCTCTGAGAACTCTCCTTCCGGACTGTGAAGAAGTATCTGCCGCACACTTCTCAGCCTTTCACGCTCCGTATATCCCCACTCATAGCCTCTGGTCTGCACCTTCCTGTTACGCTCCGTTATAAAACGCATCACGTCAGATACACATTTGAGGCCCCTATCCAGGGAATTCCCCTCAAATGCCATCTTGTACATATAATCCCTGGATATAATACCACGGCTGTATGCGGCAATATAGTTCAGGAGACCAGGAACCGACATTACACTTCCTGTGTGTACCCAGTAATATGAATTTCTATCATTTACAACGTCTGAAGGTATATTAAAGTTATGACACTTTGCAAGGGCATAGTTGTATGGGAACAAATGCCTGAAATCCTCTTCATTCTGCCTTGCCTCGTCAGAATCCTCTTTTACGTCCAATATATCGCTGTCACCATCGATTGCAAGCCACCTTGTTATTATCATGATCTGCTCATTTGTGAGCACACTTCTGTGATATACCTTTGAATCATCACCAGATATACTGCTGCCACCTTTATTCCCGCCAAATGTATATATGAGCTCATCACTTCTTCCCAGCAGATAGTCTGCTGCCACAACGGCAAGTCTCATCTTGTCACTATCCATCACATATCTTCTATACAGGAATCCAATTACAGCTCTGACAATGGCAAGATATCCGAATGCTGGACATTCTTCTCTATATATATTTCCAAACATATCCGCCATAAAGGTCTCGCAGTACTTCTTGAAATCCTGTTTGTCACTGTTGTAGCCATTCAGATACACGTAGAGCTGCATGCACATATACGGAGTCTGAATATTTTTCTCGTAGAAATCTACCCACAATTCCTCACATGCCACCTTGTCACGGCTCACATATATGTTCCCACCTGACTCACCAAGCAGACCGATCTCTCCGTCAGCCATCTCATACTCATCATTTTTGTGCTCATCCACAAATGCATCAAATTTTCTTAATATATTTATAACTTCTGAATCAGATGTCGTGTCTTTCTTTTTAGGCACAATCTTTGATTTGAGTTTTGCAAATGCACCCTCGCTCTTGGCAGTCTTGCACAGATTATCATTTGCAATCCCGCTTTCAGGGAAATACTTTTTGTACAGCTCAAGGCACTCAGCCAGATAACTCTTGTCAAATATTGGCTCATAGTACGCATTTACATCATAAAGTCCATATCCCTCATCTGCACCAGCCCGGTCTGTGCCAACATTTTTAATCTCACGTATAAGAATCTGCTCCTTAGTTGTAACACTGGATCTTCCATTCGCAGACTCCCTCTGCATAGCGTCTATATGACCAACACAATCTGCAAAAAGTTTCTGCCTGTTCTCATCATTTTTGAGCTGGAGCAGCAGGTCAAGTCCCGCTGTTCTCTTCTCCTCCTTGGCATCTGTGAGAAGTCTTCCGATGAGATCATCCATGTCATCACCATCAAGCTTATATAATATAGACAGTACAGTCTCCCTTATGTCTGACTTCTTGTACTTGAGCATATTCTCAAGCTGTACATAATTCTCCGGCGAAAGCTTCATATCCTTAACGATCATCGCCGCCTTGTTTCTGGTATATGTCTCCTTGTCGGCAACCGCATCCACCAGTATGGCACGCTGTCTGTCATTTGCCGGCTGCCTTACAAGCAGAAGCAGAAGCGCATCTCTGCTGTACCTTGCGGAATCTATCTCAGGAACCATCTCCGCTATGTAAGTGATCTTGTCCTCATCCCTGAGAGCACTTGCACAGACCGCAAGTCTCATGATGATTGCGGATCTGTCCAGATATTCGGCATTCCATGGAAATACACACGGATCAAACTCAAGCCTCTTCTTTGGCATGCGCTCAAGTATGCCCATGAGGATATCGTACATCTCCTGACATTCTTTCCTACTGTCAAAATATTTGTCCACCTCGGCAAATGTCATTTTCTTAAGTTCATTGTTGTACGATCTGCCGTCTTTATATATGAGACTATTCATATAAGGCTGGTAATCCGACATAAAGCTTGGCATGATGACCGCCATGGTGTCCATCTCGTCTGGGAATCTCTTGATAAATTCCTTTGCAACGCTGTGTGTGTACACCTTTCCCAGACTCATTGCCCTGATATATGTGCCAAATACCAGTCTTTGGTGTCTGCTGCCATCAAGCGCCAGCTTGTTCATCACATGGCATGCCTCGTCCACATCAAAGAAACCATAGCTCCACAGCGCAAGATAGATCTGCATGGCATCCTCGCCGGATAAAGCTTCACGCCTTGCATTTTCATCATTCAGATATGTATCTATAAGAAGCAGCTGTTTCTTCTGTATACGGTCAAGCTTGCTCTCCTCGTCAGCCACAAGTCCTGTCCAGGTGGCTACAGCCCTCATGACAGATGAGAATCTCAGAAGATCATTCTCCTTTATCACATGGAACAGGGTCATAAATGCACCTGCCGTTCCATAATCCATATTCTCACATATCGCCTGCCTAAGCCCCTCCTGAAGCTTTGCCGCAACGAGCAGCTTGCCTACAGCCTCATGGAGTCTTGTGTTGGAGCTCATATATATTCCCCTGAGGATATTGGTCGTGAGCCTTGTCTGCGCACTCTCACCGAACATGATGTCCATGAGCACTTTCTCAAGCTCTGCATTCCCCCTGTCGAGCTCCGCCTGTATCCAATATTCTGATATTATTCTATATCCGTTGCTGCTGCCATCCCTGTAATAGCACAATATATCCTGCGGCAATTTCTCCTTGTAGAGAGATACTATGTCGCATCCGTATATCCCCATAGAGTGATATTCATTCATGATACTGAAATATCTGTCAAGAAATGCCCCATATCTCTTCGTACGCATGGTTCTTCTGTAATAATACTGGCTTGTCTGCCACTTGATTATGCTGTCTATAGAAGTGTAGAAATCCTCCATCAGATGATCCGGCACCCACCCCGGCAAATGCTTCAGCTCGTTCCTGAAGAATTCCGAAGGAACATTCTTTTCATTCTCAAGAAATGTCTCAAGTCTCTTGCCGATCGTTGACTCTTTTACATCTCCATAGTAATTATCCATCTCCTTAAGAAGCTTCTGCGCATCCGCACTGTAGCTCTTTCTGAGCTTCGTGGAATTCTCGTCAAATGCCTCTCTCACTTCATCTGCGATCTTCTTCTGCTCCTCAAGCTCAAACCTTGTCTTCTTGTCCACCGCCATTGTAACCCCTTTCTTTATGTTCTACCACATTCTGCCCGCCAGCATTGTGAGGCGGATAAATGTGATCTCATCCCCTTCGTTAAACTTCTCTTCCCTGTCCAGCTCCGTTAATTCATCCATACCGCGGAACACTCTGAACAGCCCATCCTCAAATCCTTGAATGGCTGTCTTCACTGCTTCATCCACATCCGGTTTCTTCTCCCCATAGACGATCCCGAACGCTATCTTTCCTATTCTTCCCATATCATCGATCTGTTCATCTGTCAACACTGCATCGCCGCGATCCATGCGGGATATGTACTGTGCTACGCAGATCTTTACTGTCTCTGTTATGAGTTCCCGCAGCGTGCTCGGTGCTGTGTCATATTCAAATGGGACCTTGTGCACTGTGTCCTTCCGCTTGCCAAGCTGTTTTATGTTCATGTATAAAGTCATGTGATTCCCCCGAATTTTATTATCTTTGTACATTTTTCTCATTCTGCTTGAGCATTATAAGATTGCTCTATGATTTCCATAACCGTGTCGAGCTCATCATTATGTTCCATGAACAACTCAACATCTCCATTTCCCCATCTTCCCAGTCCTGTAACATCCTTACAAATTCCTTCTGGATCTACTATATCTGAGAATTTCATATTTATACTTATACGAAGTCGTTGTTTCTGAAATACAATGTCTACAAAATTTGTATCAAGTTTATACGCTACATACAATTTCTTATACTCTCTTTTTACCTCTGGAGAAAGATTCATTATTCTTTTATCTAAAGCTGTAAACAATATCTTAGTGAATGCATTTGTATCGTATGTATCTAAACTATATTTCTGAGGAACTTTTTCCTCTATCTCATATGGAGCGAGCTCATGTTCATTCATTGAAGGATACGGCCATATCTTCTCCGCTTTTTCAGCCAACAACCTTGCCCTTTCCTGGATATGAGATTCGTTCCATTCCGTTAACCCTAAAATATATTTATTTAATCTAAGTGCGCTTTCTTTAAAACCACCCTCCATATTCATTTTTTCTATGAACGATTTATCACTCATTTCTGAATTGTAAGCAGTTAATGTTAAGTTTCCAATTGTGTGAAGATATCTTTTTTGAATACTCTCCCAATTATCTCCTAAATCACGCTGCCACTCTGTAGAAAGTTTCTTATTCTGTGGCATAATATGCTCTATAGTATAGTTCTCAATAACAATCGGTGCCTTATTGTCATAATTCTCAAGTCTGGTTAGAATATAGTTTCTAACACGCATATTATATATATCTCTACTAACAAACGCAGCTCCAAACTTGCCATCATCTGGAAATTCTTTATATGTGTCCTGCAAAATAAAATGAGCCTTGACGGAATTAAGATAATCATCCTGTCTAATGAAATTTTTGAATGTTGCAAAAGTCTTATTCATAGAATTTGTTGGTATGTCACAAATTCCTCTTCTAAGAACATAACTTATACACAGTCTCAAAATTTCTTTAAGTTCATCTTTTGATATAACTTTTTCACAACAATCATGATGTAATTTTAATAAGAATGGATAAGATACTTCCATCCTCAAATCAACAATATCTCCATATAGCTTTCTTAACTCTACGTCATCGTTTCTCTTAAATACTATATCTGTATAATATTTCGCATAATCCAACAAATCATGACACAATTCCGAAATAGTACCAAATTCGCAATTTAAGTGATATAATTTAAACTCTTCATACACTCTCCCTTGTTTCGGTATACGGGTTATCTTCATCGTTAAATAATGTCTGAAAAAAGCATCCATGACAGTCTCTTGTGTATCATATATAAACAAATTCTCCATAGGTCTCCACAAATGTTCATATACATATGTCTGTTCTGAAGGTTCTAACCCCATAAGAACATAATTTCGTATAAGATCAGATTCTGACAATTCTTTTCCTGTAGAGTTTAGACTTTCAAATATTGCCTGAGCATCATCAATTGCACGATCCAATGTAATATTCACAATCTGCAATTTACCAATAGAGTCCCATATTTCATCAAGCATTAGAATTTTTTCCGAAACCTTGTCCTTAAAATACATATAGTTATCTAATATACGTGATTTAACATTTGAATTAATTGGCTTATTTTCTACAAGACTGATTAATATTTCTCTATCATTTTCTGTAAGCAGTAACTTGTATTGATCTATGCCACTCTCATATTCATTTTTTAAAAGCATACCATCAATACGTTTCGCATTTATTGAATTATCATCTGGATGCATCAGGACATAATTTCTAAGCGCTATAAGCAACAAAGTTAATGTCGTCATACGCTGTTGTCCATCTATAATCATATATTTTTGAACGCCTGTTGGCATTGCCTGTTCAGCAATATTAACTATTGAACCAACAAAATGTCCAGGCTTGCCATTTTTCTGCATATTTACAATATCATCCCATAATCTTTTACACTGCTCTTCTCCCCAGCTATAATATCTCTGATATACAGGTATTATAAATTGCTTATTGCCATTCAAAATTTCAAAAATATTACCCTTTCGTGCATCCATTAACAATCCCCTCCTAACTATTTTTACTTATTGTGTACATTGTTTTCCCCTCAGCAACATTAGCAAATTTTGCCTCTTCACTATATCTAAACATACTATCATGCTCTTCCACATAAGGCGCATCGCTATTATCCGTCCACAGCTCGCACTGGCTTATTACTGTATTTATGGCAAAATCATAATCCTCTGGTGGGTAATCATGTTTCTTAAGCAGTCTCTTAACCATCTTTCGCATAGTTGCCCTTGCAGTTTCCTTCTTCTGCCAGTCTATGGTTCTATTCTTTCTGAGCATTTCCGTCAGTTCCTTGGTAAGCGCAATCAATTCATCATTTTTATAAAAATCTTTTATATGTTCCGGCTTTGTCAGCGCATCATAGAATGCCAATTCCTCCTGGGAAAGTCCAAGCTTCTGTCCATTCTTATACAGATTTGCAATCTCTTCAGCAGTCTCAAGAAGCTCTTTTATTACTTCCTCATTTGTTATAAGTCCGTTGTAATACGAATTCATAAGCTGCGCTATCTTCTCTGAAAACTTCTGTGACTGAACAACATTTGTTCTTTTGTATAAAGATACCTGCTCTGCCATGAGTTTTTTCAATATTTCCACAGCAATGTTCTTTTCTTTCATTTTGGATATTTCATCCAATACAGCCGGATCAAATAAGCTGAAGTTCTCTCCACCAGTCTTGCTACTGTCAAACAGATTGATTACACCCTCACTTTGAACTGCTGCCTTGAGCAGATCATTTATCTGGTTGTTTATCTCCTTAAGTGATAGTGTCTTTCCATCTGCACCGCCATATGTAATCTTGATAACTGTTGAACGAACCGCCTCCATATAGGCTGCCTCATGGCGTTCTTTCTCAGTAGTCATACTTGAACAGAGAGACTGAGACTGTCTTAACAGCATAGCCTCCTTCAAGAACAAATCTTTTCTGTCAGGTACCCTCGCATCAAGAACAAAATTCACTCCCTTGGTTATAAGTTTTGCCATAACAAGCGGCGAACCATCTATAAATCCACTGAAATCAAATCCATGAAGCAGATCCTTGCACACCTGTAGTTTTTCCTGGAACTTAGGATATGCCACTTTAGCAATATTCATATCCCCATATGTGTTTTTATCCCTCTCAGTATATTCCTTCATGGCAGCCTTAAGCGCAGAAGCTATACCTACATAGTCAACAATAAGACCACCTTCTTTGTCCTTAAACACACGATTAACACGCGCTATCGCTTGCATAAGATTATACCCATGCATAGGCTTATATACATACATAGTCGCAAGTGACGGAACATCAAACCCTGTCAGCCACATATCCACTACTATTGCAATCTTCATTGGATCGTCATTATCTTTGAATTTTCTTGCAAGTTCTTCCTTATGTGCCTTGGTACCAATTATCTCCTTCCAATCCTCTGGATCATTGTTGCCACCAGTCATTACTACTCCAACCTTCTCTTTCCAATCAGGTCGTATCTCAAGAATTCTTCTGTATATCTTCATGGCTATTGTACGAGAATAGGCAACTATCATAGCCTTACCTGTAAGCAGATTAGCCCTGTACTTCTCGTAATGTTCCACAATATCATCGCATAATGACGCAATAGTTGAATCAGCGCCGAGGACACTCTCCATTTGTCCCAGCATCTTCTTGCTCTTCTCTATCGTTGCTTTATCGGATTGCTGCTCAAGAATATCATAAGTCGAATCAATAAGTGCAAGCGTATTCTCATCAAGTTTCAGGTGAACAACTCTGCTCTCATAATACACAGGTCTGGTCGCCCCATCTTCAACCGCCTGCGTCATATCATAAATATCTATATAATCGCCAAATACCTCCCTGGTATTTCTATCTTTCGCTGATATTGGAGTTCCGGTAAATCCTATAAACGTAGCGTTCGGCAGGGCATCATGTATGACTCTTGCATTTCCTACAACAGTATGTGCCTCTTTCTCTCCTGCCTGATTCTCGGATACTACAATCTTCTCCTCAAATCCATACTGACCACGATGGGCCTCATCCGCCATAACCACAATGTTTCTGCGTTCTGAAAGAGGTTTCTCACCTCGCTCAAACTTGAACATAGTTGTGAAAATAATACCATTTGCACTTCTGCCATCAAGGAGTGACTTAAGATGTTCCTTACTCTCCGCCTGAACAGGAGTCTGTCTGAGGAAATCTGCACACTGAGAAAACTGTGCATAGAGCTGATCGTCCAGATCAATACGATCTGTCATTACGACTATGGTAGGGCTATCAAGTGCCTCCTGCAGCAAATGCGCATAAAATACCATAGAGAGTGACTTACCTGAACCCTGTGTATGCCAGAACACACCACCTTTTCCGTCCGTTCTTGTTGCAATCTTTGCCCTCTCTATAGCTTTTCTAACTGCGAAATACTGATGATATCCCGCAAGCACCTTAAATCTACCAGTACCCGTTCCTGAAAAAAGTATAAAGTTCTTCAGTATATCAAGCAGTCTTTTCTTCTGAAACATTCCCTCATAGAATGTCTCAAATTCCGCAAACCCGCTCTCTTCCTTACTTCCATCCTTGCATTTCCAATCCATAAATCTATCAAGCCCGGATGTTATAGTTCCAGCTTTATTCGATGAAAGATCACTGATTACACATATTGCATTGTAATAAAACAGAGATGGTATGTCCTTGATGTAATTACGAATCTGCTTATATGCATTCTCTACTCCTACCTCATCCTTAGAAGGACTCTTAAGCTCCATCAACACAAGTGGCATGCCATTTATAAACAGAATAATATCCGGCCGCCTGTTATTGCCATTCTCAACAAATGTATACTGATTTACCACATAGAACGTATTGTTGTCTATCTTCTCATAGTCAACCAATTTCACTATAGTTGCCTGTTCCTCGCCATTCACAAAGAACTTCACTGTAATTCCATTCTGCAGATAGTCCATAAATGTCATATTTTTCTGCAACAAGCTTCCAGTATCAAATGTCCTAAGCTTATTAATAGCTTCTTCTATGGCATCTACAGGCAATCCCCGATTGACACGCACCAAACTATCCCTAAGTACCGAATCCATCAACGGGCTGGTGTAATCCCTGTCAAAATCCGGCGCATAGATATGGTCATATCCCATATTCTCGAACAGCTCTATTATCGCTTGTTCATATGTATCTTCTGTAAATAAACCCGGCATTTATTCCCCTCCCCTTTGTGTTGTGTTTTGTAGAGCAAATAAAAATTTATCTTTTCAATTCAGTCTTTTTATAGCCATCATCAGCTTATGCATTACATGCTTTGCTCTTGGTTATGCCGTTGGCTCTAAGAGCAATGATAAGAAATAAGACAAAAAAGTAACCGCCCTGTCCTGACAAAACTTGGCGGTTACTTTTTTGTAATTGCAATATCAGGGCTAACCGTCTATCGGTAGCACCTCTTTACACTTATATTAGCATTCAACCGCTTTTATGTCAAATATATCGTTTTTATTGTTTGAGTATAATGTATTCTATTACCATTTGTCGGAGTAACTAAATATCCAAATCCGATACGTCAAGCTCGCCTGACATAAGTTTTGGAAGTAAGTTATCTCTTAATGTTGTCAACTTATCATTTTCCGTTCTCAATCTACGAATCTCCCTAAAAATAGGTTGAATCATTTCATCAAATTCAGTAATAGCTTCATAAGATGGTATTACCACTTCTACAGTTTTAAGATTTTGCTGGCTTATTTTTAGCTGAACAGCTCCTGTAACAATACTTTGAACATTTGTCAAACTAAATAGCAAATACAGCATCTCAACAGAAAATCCCTTTTCCCCAGTTATAACGTGTGCATGATTATTAGGCCAGAATTTTCCAAATACATACTGAAGAATAGGATATCCTTCTGTATCAATTACAGAACCATCTTCTCCAAGAAGTAAATAGATTCCATCGAAGATATAATTATCTACATAATCCATGATTGATGTAGCCCCGTAGTAAGGATATATCTTCTCCATATCATCTCTCTGCCTGCCAGACAGTGGCTTACGCTTTGAATCATGAAGTTCTATAATTTCCTCGACAGTGCCCAAATGCCAATCACCCGGCATCTCTCCTTCAAACGGTCCAAAATCTATAAACCATTCTTTATAAAGAATTTTTGCCTGCTCCGACAAATTCCTATTTATCCGATTATTAATGTCAATTTTTTTATCAATAACTGAAAAAAAAGAGGCAATCTTTTTTTGCTCATACAATGAGGGAAATTTAAACATCATTTTTTCCAGAATTGATACATATAAGTTTTTCTGAACACTTCCAACTGCTAGATCAAAAAATTCGTTCTGTCTACTCCTCAACAAATAAAAAACGAATTCAACATCTGCATTATTCTTTGGAATTATATTTATAGTAGCTCTATTTCCGCACATATAATCTTTAATTATTCCAAGTCGTCCTATTGTACCTGATTTAGTAATAACAATTGTATTAGGTTTAAAAAGCACAGCACTCTTTTTTGCGCTATTAAATCCTGCATCTGTAAGTGTTTGCGATGTACTATACACATAACCATTGTTAATATCTACTGCTCTACACCATTTTATATCTCCCCCAAAATATTCACTATGTCCTTTGGGTGGATTAACATATCCCTCTTGAAATTCACAATACTCGGATAATGTTTTTTCTTTCCAATTACTCATAATTCTCTTCTTCCTCTTTAACCTATATATCTCCTATGTGCATTCTTAACATTACTCTGTTTCACCATAGCATAATGCAATGTTGTATCTATCTTTTCATGCCCCAACAGCTTCTGAACCTGTTCAATCGGCATACCTTTATCTATTGCTGTCGTTGCCATTGTTCTTCTAAATTTATGCGGATGTACCTTATCAACCTGAATAGCTTTTCCCATTCTCTTAAGTCTCGATTCTACACCACCTATTTTTAGCCTATTATATGGATGCTTCAATCCAACAAAAAGTGCGGGATTATTATCTATTCTGTCATCCAAGTAATTCTGCAGATGTATCTTCGTCCTCGCATCAAAATATACGATTCGCTCCTTATCTCCCTTTCCCAATACAACACATTCTCTTTCGTTAAAATTTATATCTACCCGATTAAGTCTAACCAATTCCCCCACTCTCATTCCTGTTGATGCAAGTATATCAATCAATGCTAAGTCTCGTAACTCCGTACAGCTATCCCTTAACCGTTCCAAGTCTTCATCAGTATACGTTTCCTTTACAGAAGTCGTAGCTTTGACCCTATGTATACGTCTTACCGGGCTTTTCAGTATATAATTCTCATCCTCAAGCCAAGAAAAAAAGCTCGACAGATTCCTTCGTATATTATCTATTGTAACCTTGCTAACCATATTACTGTTTTGATACTCTGAAAGATATCCTCGCAAATCATCTGTCGTAACAGCCTTAATATTTTTTCCAATTGAAGCCAACATTTTATCTATTGTATTCTTATAAAATACCAGGGTTCTCTCCGAACATCCTTCAAGGCGTTTTGCTGCAATAAAACTATCAACCAACACTTCATCAGATTGATCCGTCCCAGTGCCACTCTTCAACATTGCCCCTTCTAACACATTCTTTAACAGCACTATCTGATCATTAGATAAATGCGGTATCATCTGACAAATTACTTCATTTATTATCTCTTGATTCATATCGAAATCCTCCTTCACTCATTACATTATCAGGAGGATATAATAAAAATACAAAACAAATAAAAATTTATCTTTTCATGTATATTGATTATCGAACATATGTTTGTTATAATATAAGAGGTGCTACCCTATTCGGTAGGCGGTTAGCCTTCGCCACAGGAGTTTATAGCCTGTGTTTACATAGATACATCCATTTACGGAAATCTATTACGGAGGTTTGTGCTTATGCTTACAACGGAACTTTTTATAGCCATCATCAGCTTATGCATAACATGCTTTGCTCTTGGTTATGCCGTTGGCTCTAAGAGCAATGATAAGAAATAAGACAAAAAAATAACCGCCCGGTCCTGAGAAAACTTGGCGGTTATTTCTTGTCAACAATATCAGGGCTAACCGTCTATCGGTAGCACCTCTTTACACTTATATTAGCATTTAACCGCTTTTATGTCAAATATATCGTTTTTATTATTTAAGTATAATCATAACAATTACCATTTGTCGGAGTAACTAAATATTCAAATCAGATACATCAAGTTCTCCCGACATAAGTTTTGGAAGTAAACTATCCCTCAACTCTGACAATCTCTGATTCTCTATTTCATTTACTCCAATCAAATCATAAATAGGCGTAACCATAGAACAGAATTGTTCAATCACCTCCGATGGAGGTATCAGCACTTTAAAATCTAAAGTTGCCTTAGGAACAGCTCTCTGCCGGCTTCCAGTGGAACCTGTAACATGAGAACACAAATGGTTACTAAAATTATCACTATCCAAAATTGAAAAAATAAAATCTTTGTTCTTCTTGTTTTTTGCCTCAAATACAATAAACTCAGTTGAACAAACAGGCCTGTCACTTAAACACATTGGTCTCCAAATGCGTTTTATATCCGGATTAAGTTTTGAAATCATAACTGAATTTTTATTAAGTAAATACTTATTGCTCTTAATTCCTTCAGCTAGTTCAAATATTGGAAAATGATTTTCATCCAACGCAGGGATACTATAATGTTCAACTATCACATCAGGTTCTTTATCCGGTTTAAATGTGGTAGTCTTTATTTCTGCAATATCTCCAAGAACACCCTCTCCCCAATCTAACGGAACCATTCCGCCAAATTTTTCAAATGAAACAAACCACGATTCATATATAGCCTGTGCCTGCTCCGACAAATTCCTATTTATCGCAATATTATTTTTTCTTTTTCTCTCTAATGCTT
>JABLTS010009893.1_pt1 | contig 19974 bp, 16 predicted proteins | sample 7160081 | NCBI WGS metagenome assembly JABLTS01 (sample SAMN14651231, study PRJNA627086) | human gut metagenome | isolation source: feces | host: Homo sapiens | reverse complement strand
TTGCCTCTGCTTTGCAGACATGGTGCCTTTGGGCAGCCTCTTCTCTATACACATTCGTAACTGTTCTATATTTTCGTGCGTTCTTTTGTACATCGCATCCAACAGTCTATGCTATTAAACTGAAACGTGAAGCGATGTATTTTTTATGCCCTTTTTTAGGGAGAAAAGGAGGACGACATGAAAAGAAAAATGTTTTACAAGAAAGATTATGTAAAAGAACTGTTAAAGATTATCCGCACAGAAACAGATACCACCAAATTGCCAAAGTTGCTTTCCGATTACCATGAGAAAGATATTGCTGAAGCGATCACCTTACTGAGCGAAACCGAAAGAAGGCAACTCTATCCTGTCCTCGGCGCACAGAAAGTGGCTGAAATCTTTTCCTATCTGGACGATTCTGAGAAATATATTGAAGAACTGCCGATTGAAAAGGCTGCCAAAGTGGTTTCTTACATGGATGCCGATGACGCACTGGATGTTCTGGATGACCTGACCGAGCACAAAAAGCAGGAACTTGTCAGCCATCTGGATGAAGATGCACAGAAGGATGTCCGCAAACTGCTCTCCTATGATGAAGATGAAATCGGCAGCTGCATGACCAACAATTTTGTCTGTATTTCAGACAAATTGTCCATTCGCGAAGCCATGCGTGCACTCGTTCGACAGGCTGGTGAACATGACAATATTTCCACCATTTACGTTGTGGATAAGGATGAGAAATTTGTAGGTGCCATTGATCTGAAGGATTTAATCATTGCCCGCGAAAATGATGCCCTGGAAGATATTATCAGCCGTTCCTATCCTTTTGTCTGCGAACATGAGAAGATCAACGACTGCATTGACAAGATTGCCGATTACGAAGAAGACTCTCTTCCTGTTCTGACCAAAGAGGGCCGCATCGCCGGCATCCTGACCGCAACGGACATTGTGGAACTTGTTGACGATGCCATGGGCGATGATTATGCAAAACTCGGTGGTCTGACATCTGAAGAAGACTTAAATGAACCGACCATCATCAGCATGAAGAAAAGACTGCCCTGGCTGATCATCCTGTTATTTCTGGGCATGGGTGTATCCTCGGTTGTGGGTATCTTCGAATCCGTTGTTGCCGTTCTGCCGATTGTTATTTGTTTTCAATCACTGGTTCTTGATATGGCAGGCAATGTCGGCACACAGTCCCTGGCTGTTACTATCCGTGTTCTGATGGATGAAAACCTGAACACAAGAAAGAAACTCTACCTTCTCAGCAAAGAAATGAGAATCGGTTTCTTCAATGGCATCAGCCTTGGCCTGATGGCTCTGGTATTTCTCGGTGTCTACATCCACTTTTTCAAGAAATACGCATGGCTTTCCGCTTTCCTGATCTCAGGCTGTGTCGGCCTCTCACTGATTGTGGCCATGGTAGTTTCCAGCATGATCGGCACCATTGTGCCAATGTTTTTCCACAAAATCCACGTGGACCCGGCGGTTGCATCCGGCCCGCTGATTACAACTGTCAATGATCTGGTAGCTGTCGTTACATACTATGGACTGGCAATGGTATTCCTGATTGATGTTTTCCATATTTGACAAAAGTCTCCTTATGGTTTATATTAGTTCATAAATAGATATTTCAAATTTGAACTAATTATTCCATAAGGAGGCTTTTTGTGAAATTAGGTATTGAATTTTCAAGGAAACTGTCTCTGGCCTATGAAAGCATGTGCAAACCGCTCTGCCATGAACTGAAACTTCCCCAGACAGCTTTTGATATTCTTATGTTTCTGGCCAATAACCCTGAATTCAAAACAGCCAGAGATATTGTCGAAGTCCGAAAGCTTAAAGCGAATCTTGTCTCTGTCAACATTGATAAGCTTGTGAATGAAGGTTATCTAATCCGAAAGAATGTAGAAGGTGACCGACGTAAAGTCCAGCTTCTCTGTACCGATAAGGCACAGCCTATCATCAGCAGAGGCCAGCAGCTGCAGGAACACTTTGTTGAACAGCTTTTTGCAGACATCGACGATGCCACACGTCAAACCATATTCCAGGGTATGCAGCAAATGGAACTCAATCTGAATCTCATTCTGGAGGACAACTAGTTATGCATTTACTTTTTACGATTATTGTTACTTTTTTTGCCGGCATGGGAGCCGGTCTCGGAACAGGTTTTGCCGGTATGAGTGCTGCCGCCGTCATCAGTCCGATTCTCATCACCTTTCTCGGTATTGACCCCTATATGGCCGTAGGCATTGCATTATCATCCGATGTACTGGCCAGCGCCGTTTCTGCTTATACTTACGGCAAGAACAAGAATCTGGATATCAAAAACGGCCTGATCATGATGGTTACTGTCCTGCTCTTCACTGTTGTGGGCAGCTATATATCCAGCCTGGTTCCATCCGCAACCATGGGCAATTTCTCCGTCTTTATGACTTTCCTGTTGGGTATCAAATTCATTGTGAGACCGGTTATGACTACCAAGGAAGCGATGCAGGGCGTATCCGCTAAGAAACGTGCCATGCAGTCTGTTATCTGCGGTATCATCATCGGATTTATATGCGGCTTTATCGGTGCCGGCGGCGGTATGATGATGCTTCTGATCCTGACTTCTGTTCTTGGATACGAACTCAAAACAGCCGTTGGAACAAGCGTCTTTATCATGACATTCACCGCATTTACCGGAGCAGTCTCTCATTTTGCCATCGGCGGCCTGCCGGATCCTGCTGTCTGGATCTTGTGCATCATCTTCACTCTGATCTGGGCCAGAATTGCTGCGGTATTGGCCAACAAAGCCACACCAAAGACATTGAACCGTGCAACCGGTGTAATCCTTGTTGTTCTCGGGGTCGTTGTTATGGCGTTCTCATTTTTATCGTAAATAACATAAAGTCTTTTCTTCCATAGAAAGAGGCTGATGCATCATCAATGATCTTGTTAGGATACATCAGCCTTTTTCCTTACTCTTATACGACACGCATTGCAATCTGTCTGGTAAATCGTTCCTGTTTACAGATAAAATCTCTCAATAATATATTTTGCTTTTCTCCTTTCAGGCAATCCATGGTATACTATCTATCAGGCTCGATTAGTTTTGACTAACCATATAAAGGAGACGTTCTTATGCCTTTAAATCTTACAGAATTCAATCATTTTTATATTATCAGCAAAATATGCGGCCAGGAAAAACATCGACACTATCTTGAGACTCTGGGATTTGTTCCCGGCAGCGAAGTGACCATTTTATCCGAGCTTCACGGCTATTATATTGTTATGGTCAAGGGAAGCAAAATCGGCCTGGACAAAACACTGGCCAAAAAAATCATTGTCTATGCCAATTAAGGCCGACAAAATGTTTTTGTGCCATCGGAAAATGCAAGAACATTTTTAAAGAGGGAATTATGGAAAAAAATAAAGTTATTTCGAAATTGTGCTGTCTGGAGACAACATTTTATATCGTCTTTCTGACGATTTTAATTCTTCATTATAAAAAAGGATTGGGAAACCGCACCTTTGCTCTGCTGATTTTTCTTTCTTTTCTTGGCTGTGCCGTATCACTGGCATTGAGGGATTATCTGAAAAGTTTGCTCCGAAATGCCGGTTTTGACGTGGCTGGAGTTCACGACAAAAAATCATTGGAAAAAGAATTGCTGAAACTTCAAAATGCCGATGATACACTGGACGTCGGCGTCATGATGTTCGATCTGAATAATCTGAAAAAAATCAACGACACCTACGGACATGAAGAAGGAGATTTGTTTATTCAGACATTTGCTTCCTATCTCACTCGAATTCTCACAGAAAACAGTTTTCTGGCAAGGTTCGGCGGTGATGAATTTGTGATTATCCAAAGAGAAACTTCCTGGTCGGAACTGGAACAAATGAATATGCAGCTTCAGTCCCTGCTTGATGCCTACAATCAAACAGCCATCCATCCCATCAGTTATGCTGTGGGCTATGATATCAGCTGTAAAAATCATTATTATCTGATTATGGACCTGCTGAAAATGGCAGACCAGAAAATGTATCAGGATAAACATTATAAGAAATCACTAACGGCCCATCCGGACCGTCTTTACAGCCAAAACCGTCTGGTGGAAAGCATTTCAACAGATTCTCTGAAAGAAAAAATTTCTACAATCCTAACCAACAGCTGCCGGAATAAACAATACGCTTTCCTGATGACGGATGTTGATAACTTCCACCTGATCAACGATTACTGGGGATATGAGACAGGCACTGCTATCCTGAACTTTCTTTTTAAAAAAATGGAGCTTTTCCCTCAGACAGTCTTCGTCAACCGTTATCATTCCGACGTTTTTGCCTGTATCGTCGATATTACCGGACAAAATCAGCAAAGTTTCAGGGAAAAAGTCATCCACTATAACAAGCAGACGTCTTCTGAAATACTAGAGGCCTATCCTGTCAATTATCTTTTTCTGAATACAGGTATTTATTATCTGAAAGGCACCGAAATTTCATCAGAAGAATTAATCTCACATACCAATATTGTCCGCCGAAAAGCCAAAACCGAACTTTCAGGCGTATGTGAATACTCTGAAGATATTGCACGGGACGAACAAAAACGTGCTGAAACCATTCATACCTTCCGCAATGCACTGGAGCAAAAAGAATTTCAACTCTATTTCCAGCCAAAGATCAACGGAAAATCCCAACAAATTTCCAGTGCGGAAGTGCTTGTCCGATGGCAAAAAAATGACGGTTCTCTCTGGTTTCCCGACAGTTTTCTGCCAATCCTTGAGGAGACCGGTGAAGTGGAAGCATTGGACTATTACGTTTATGAAGCTGCCTTTTTGTGGCTGTCCGAACGCATGAAGAAACAGCAGAAGATTATTCCGTTGTCCCTCAACGTCTCACCTATCCATTTTCGGAAGATCAATACTTTTATTCATAAAGTATCCGACCTGATCGATAAGTATAAGATTCCCTCACAGTATCTGATCTTTGAGATTACGGAAACAACTTACATCCATAATATCGATGCTGTCAATCAGATGATCCGCTTTTTCCAGAAAAAAAATATCCGGATCTCCATGGATGATTTCGGTTCCGGATATTCTTCGCTTAATACTTTAAAAGATATTTTATTTGATGAAGTCAAAATCGATAAACGTTTTCTGGATGATGACCTGTCTGAAAAAGGCAAAATCGTCCTTCAGGAAATCTTCCACCTACTGAAGCGTACCAACAAACTCATTGTCTGCGAGGGCGTTGAAACAAAAGAAATGGTTGATTTCCTTGTACAGGAAGACTGCGACGAACTTCAGGGATACTATTATTATAAACCGCTGGAAATGCAAAAATTTGAAGCACTCATTGCGTAAATGAGTGCTTCACTTGTTTTATGGCGTTAACATTTTCTTTCGCCGATTATCTGTTTTTAACCGAGAATTTTCACCGAATCGTTTTTCTTGTTCTCTCAAAACAATTCCTTTACAGTCGGATAAATCCTTCTGAAATACTGATAGCGTTCTTCGTATTTCCTGGTCAGCTCAGGTTCCGGTGTCACTGTGTCCACCACCTTGACAATCTTTGCTGCTGCAGTCTCCACATCCGGATATTCTCCGCATCCCACAGCCGCCAGCATAGCACCTCCGAGTGCCGGGCCTTCTTCATTCTCAAGAACATCCACCTTCAGATTCATTACATTGGCAATGATCTGACGCCACAGAGGGCTCTTCGCACCGCCGCCGCAGATCTTTGTTCTCTCTGGGCTGATACCGAGGCTTCTGGCTACCTCCAGAGAATCTCTCAGACCAAAAGCAACACCTTCCAGGACTGCCTGGGTCATTTTCTCTCTTGTTGTATCCATAGACATGCCGATGAACATGGCTCTTGCGTCCGGATTATTGTGGGGCGAACGCTCACCCATCAGATACGGAAGAAAATAGACATGATTTTCACCCAGCTTCGTAATTCCCGTCTGCTCCGCGCTATAATCTTTGGTTTTCAGAATTTCTTCATTCCACCATTTATTGCAGGATGCCGCACTGAGCATGCAGCCCATCAGGTGGTAATGACCATCCGCATGGGCAAAGGAATGCAGCGCATTGTATTCATCCACACCGAAATGCTCACTGGAAATGAAAATTGTTCCGGAAGTCCCCAGCGAAATATTGCATTTACCTTCTCCCACTGTACCTGTTCCCACTGCCGCTGCTGCATTATCGCCGGCACCGGCAATAATTTTTACATTTTCAGAAAAGCCCAGTTCCTCTGCGATTTCCTTTTTCAGTGTACCCACCACTTCATAGCTCTCATAAAGCTTTGGCAGCATTTCTCCTGTAATACCGCAGATCTCAAGCATTTCCTTTGACCAGCAGCGATGCTTCACATCCATCAGAAGCATACCGGATGCATCGGACACATCTGTACAGAAAATACCGGATAACCGATAAGCCAGATAATCCTTCGGCAGCATGATTTTCACAATCTTCGCAAAATTCTCCGGCTCATGCTTTCGCATCCACAGAATCTTCGGTGCCGTAAAACCGGCAAAGGCAATATTCGCTGTATAAGCAGACAGCTTATCCTTGCCAATCACCATATTCAGATAATCCGTCTCCTCACCGGTTCTGCCGTCATTCCACAGAATCGCAGGACGAATCACCTGATCATCGGCATCCAGCACAACCAAACCGTGCATCTGCCCACCAAAGCTGATGCCCGCCACCTGAGACCTGTCACACTCCGCCGTCAGCTCCTTCAAGCCATCCATCGCCTGAGTAAACCAGTCCTCCGGACGCTGCTCAGACCACCCCGGCTGCGGAAAAAACAGCGGATACTCTCTGGACACAACCTTCTTAACATCGCCAGACGCATCCATCATTAGCAGCTTTACCGCTGAAGTTCCCAGGTCGACTCCTATATATAACATATAATCTCCTTTATTAGCCCCAAGGGTTTTCTGTTGGATAGCGCACGCCTGCCGGCTGGTTATAACCAATCTCCTCTACCGGCACGCCGATATACTTAAATACCTCAAACAGTGCCTTGCCATAATGACCGAATGCTACTGCGCCATGATGCGGGAAGCCTTTCTCAATCAGAACGTGACGATAGAATCTGCCCATTTCAGGAATGGCAAAGACGCCGATGGAACCAAAGGAACGTGTTGCCACAGGAAGGACTTCACCCTGAGCCACATAAGCGCGAAGCTTATTGTCGGCTGTGCTCTGCAGACGGTAGAATGTGATGTCACCCGGTTTGATATCACCTTCAAGAGTACCCTGTGTTACTTCTTCAGGCAGTGTTCTTGCCATAATCTTCTGGTACTTCATCTCGCAGAAAGACAGCTTGCTGGAGGCTGTATTGCCACAATGGAAGCCCATGAATGTATCTTTCTGAGTATAGTTATATTTACCCTTTATATCGCTGTTGTACATATCAGACGGTACAGAATTGTTGATATCCAACAGTGTAACTGCATCCTGGCTGACAACCGTTCCGATAAACTCGCTGAGTGTACCGTAAATATCCACTTCACAGGATACCGGAATACCCTGAGCCGTCAAACGGCTGTTGACATAACATGGCACAAAGCCGAACTGTGTCTGGAATGCCGGCCAGCATTTGCCTGTCAATGTTACATACTTGCGATAGCCACGATGCTCTTCGATCCAGTCTTTTAATGTCAGTTCATACTGAGCCAGCTTAGCAAGGATTTCAGGCTTCTTGTTGCCTGCGCCGAGTTCTTCTTCCATCTCTTTCACAATAGCAGGAATTCTCTCATCACCGGCATGTTTATTAAAAGCTTCAAACAGATCAAGCTCTGAATTTTCTTCAATTTCAACGCCCAGATTGTAAAGCTGTTTGATCGGGGCATTGCATGCGAGGAAATTCATCGGTCTTGGTCCAAAGCTGATAATCTTCAGATTCTGAAGTCCGATAACTGCTCTTGCAATCGGCATAAATTCATGAATCATATCGGCACATTCTTCCGCATCACCCACAGGATACTCCGGAATATAAGCCTTAATATTGCGCAGCTGCAGATTGTAGCTGGCATTTAACATACCGCAGTAAGCATCACCTCTGCCGTCTAACAGATTGTCTCCGCTCTCTTCCGCAGCAGCAATAAACATCTTCGGACCATCAAAATGCTTTGCAAGCAAAGTCTCTGAAATCTCAGGGCCAAAGTTGCCAAGATAAACACAAAGTGCATTGCATCCTGCTTTCTTGATGTCCTCCAGGGCCCGTACCATGTGAATTTCACTCTCTACAATACAGACCGGACATTCATAGATTCCCTCTGTCCCATACTTCTCTGTATAAGCCTTCATCAGATTCTGTCTTCTGCTGACAGAAAGACTTTCAGGGAAACAATCACGGCTGACAGCCACAACACCTAACTTCACTTCCGGCATATTGCTCATAATAAAAATCCTCCTTTTATTCGCCGAATACAGCCTTGTAATCTGCCTGGAATTTAGCAATACCCTGATCTGTCAGCGGATGATGTGTCATCTGCTCGATTACCTTGTAAGGAACTGTTGCGATATGCGCACCTGCCAGTGCACAATCTGTTACGTGCATTGGATGTCTGATAGATGCAGCGATGATCTCTGTTTCGAGGCCATAGTTGTCAAAAATTGTTACGATATCTTCGATCAGGCTGATACCTGCTGTGCTGATATCATCCAGTCTGCCGAGGAATGGAGATACATATGTAGCACCTGCTCTTGCAGCCAGTAAAGCCTGGTTAGCTGTGAAGATCAGTGTGACGTTTGTCTTGATGCCTTCTGCAGACAGAACCTTAACAGCCTTTAGACCTTCAACTGTCATAGGAATCTTAACAACCATGTTTGGATGGATAGCTGCGATTTCACGGCCCTCTTTGATCATGCCTTCTGCATCAACAGTTGTAGCCTTTACTTCGCCGCTGATCGGTCCGTCAACGATCGTTGTGATCTCTTTGATGACTTCCTTGAAATCTCTGCCTTCTTTGGCAATCAGGGATGGGTTCGTTGTAACGCCGCAGATAACGCCCATGTCATTTGCTTTTCTGATATCTTCTACATTCGCTGTGTCAATGAAAAATTTCATAATTTTACCTCCTGGGGCCTTTCGCCCTTAATTATATGATAATTTGTAACTGTTCAGAGCCAAGCATAATTTCAAAAAACAGGTATAAAATGCTTGCATTTTTAAGTTACGATAATTGCTACCTCGTTTAACGGAAATCTATTTACCCGGCTGACCATAGTACGCATTGGCACCATGTTTTCTGAAATAATGCTTATCCTGAAGTTCCTGCGGTGCAGGCTGAACCTTCGGATTGATCATCTCACATCGGGCTGCCATCTTGGCAACTTCTTCCAGAACAACGGCATTGTGTACAGCCTCATGGGCATCCTTGCCCCATGTGAACGGTCCGTGATTCTTGCAGAGAACGGCAGGTGTTGCAATATAATCCAGACCTGGACGGTCAAATTCATCCGCGATCAGGACACCTGTATTCTTCTCATAAGCTTCATTGATTTCTTTCTCTGTAAGATTTCTCACACAAGGTACCTCGCCGTACAGATAATCGGCATGGGTTGTCCCGTAGCATGGAATACCACGGCCGGCCTGTGCCCAGCTTGTGGCCCATGGTGAATGAGTATGTACGATACCGCCGATCTTCGGAAAACGGTTATATAAGACAACATGTGTCTCTGTATCAGAAGACGGATTGTAATCGCCCTCTACTTTATTGCCATTCAGATCTACAACAACCATATCTTCCGGTCTCAGTTTGTCATAATCCACACCGCTCGGCTTGATGACAAAAAGTCCCTTCTCACGGTCAATCCCGCTGACATTGCCCCATGTAAAAGTCACAAGCTGATACTTCGGAAGCAGCATATTGGCTTCGTAGACTTCTTTCTTTAATTCTTCAAGCATTCGACTAACACCCTCTTTTCTGCCATAAAGGCTTTTTAAACTTCCCGCATCAACATTCTCTTGTGAATCCCGATGCCAAATGACACGTTTATTTTATCACTTCTGATGCTGTCTTTTCAACTGCTATTGCACCTTTGTAATTCTCAATAAACTTCTCAAAACCTTCGATATCCTTTGCATCCGGTTCTTCACTTGTACCTGCATTTTCGGCAAATACTTTGCCCTCCAGATAATTCTGAAGTGTTTCGTCTTCACCCTTCCATGTCAGATAAGATGCCAGCAGTGCCATACCCCATGGACCGCCCTCGCCGGCTGTCTCCATAACGGATACCGGTGTATCAATGGCAGCTGCCAGAAGCTTTTGTCCCACACCTTTTGTGGTAAAATAACCACCGTGACCGTAAATCTTATCAATGGCCACATGCTCTTTCTTGATCAGAATATCCATACCTACTTTCAGGGCACCCAGGGCACTGCTCAAATGCAGACGCATAAAGTTAGCAAGACTGAATCGGCTGGTTGGTTTTCTCACAAAGAGTGGACGGCCCTCTGTGATATCGGTAATATTTTCCCCTGAATAGTAACCGTAAGACATCATATCACCACAGTCTGCATCACCCTCCATGGCCACTTTGAATAATTTCTCAAAGAGGTCATTCTGACTGATATCCATGCCGAACAGCTCCGCAAATTCTCTGAAAAGGCCTACCCAGGCATTGATCTCGGATGTACAGTTATTGGCATGCACCATAGCTACCGGACTGCCCACAGGTGTTGTCACCATATCGATCTCCGGATAAACGGCCTTTAACTGGTCTTCCAGAACCACCATGGCAAAAACAGATGTACCGGCAGAAACATTACCTGTACGAACACCAATGCTGTTGGTAGCTGCCATACCTGTACCTGCATCACCCTCCGGCGGACACAGTGGGATACCTGCCTGCAATTTGCCGCTTTCATCCAGAAGCTTAGCTCCCTCTTCTGTCAGCACACCGGCAGATTCTCCGGCCACAAGGATTTTCGGAAGAATACCTGTTAATGTCCATGGATAATGTTTATCTTCAATAAGCTTGCCAAACTTCTCAACCATTGTCTCATCATACTGATGGGTCTTGTCATTGATTGGAAACATACCGGAAGCATCGCCGATGCCAAGGACTTTCCGCCCTGTCAGCTGCCAGTGGATGTAGCCCGCCAGCGTTGTCAGATAACTGATCTGATCGACATGTTCCTCCCCATTTAAAATCGCCTGATATAAATGGGAAATACTCCATCTCTGAGGAATATTGTAATTAAATAATTCTGTCAGTGCTTCAGCCGCCTGACCTGTCGTGCTGTTTCGCCATGTACGGAACGGTACAAGCAGCTCGCCCTTCTCATCAAAGGCCATATAGCCATGCATCATGGCACTGAAACCGATGCTGCCGATCCTGGTCAGCTCTGCACCGTATTTTTCTTTCACATCTGCTACCAGGCTCTTGTAGCAGTCTCTTAAACCCTTCCAGATATCATCCAGGGAATATGTCCAGAAACCGTCGATCAGCTGATTCTCCCAGCTGTAACTGCCGGAAGCGATTGGTTTAAATGATTCATCGATCAGCACTGCCTTGATTCTGGTTGAACCGAATTCAATACCCAGTGCTGTTTTGCCGCTCTCAATAATTGCTTTTAAATCTGCCATTCTATCCTCCTGATTCATGGATTCGCTGTCGAATCCTGCTTTGAAATGGACACTCTGTCCAATTCAAACATTGTCTATCTCTATAACCACAGGCAGGCAGCTGCCTGCGGTTTATACCACACTATCGCAGCTGCCTGTCTTTTAATCAATTTAACGATAGTAAATGGAATTCCATTTCAGCTCATTGTTAAACTGTCTGATTGTTGTGTCTTTGTCGATATAAACAGCTTCAATGCCCATGCTGTTTGCCCAGTCACCCATCTGCTCAGCCGTCAGGTCATAGGAGAAAGCTGTATGATGTGCACCGCCTGCCAGGATCCATGCTTCAGCACCTGTCTGAAGATTTGGTTCCGGTGTCCAGAATGCAGTTGCAACCGGAAGCTTCGGCATTGGTTTCTCTGTCTTCTTGCAGTTTACGTCATTGATGATCAGACGGAAACGATTGCCCAGATCGATAAGGGATGTGGCAATAGCCTTGCCCTCTTTAGCTGTAAATACAAGTCTTGCAGGATCTTCTCTGTCACCCATAGATAATGGCTGCTCTTTGATAGAAATAGGGCCATCTGCAATTGTCGGGCAAACTTCCAACATATGGGACTGAAGGATGCCTTCTTTGCCCGGTACAAGATTGTATGTATAATCTTCCATAAAGGATGTACCTTTGGCACCCTTCATGCCTTCTGTCATGATCTTCATCAGACGTACCATGGCTGCTGTCTTCCAGTCGCCTTCCGCACCGAAACCATAGCCTTTTGCCATCAGTCTCTGGATAGCCAGACCCGGAAGCTGCTGCAGGGCACCTAAGTCACCAAAGTGCGTAACAATAGCCTGATAATTCTTTTCCTCAAGGAAACGTTCAAAACCGATTTCAATACCGGCCTGAACAGCCACATGCTGGCGGAATTCCTTCTCATCTCTGCCTTCAAGTAAAATATTATATGTGCTGTAGTATTCTTCTACCAGTGCATCAATATCTGCCTTTGAAACAGCTTTCACTGCTTCTGCGATTTCATTTACCGGATAAGCATCCACTTCCCAGCCGAATTTGATCTGCGCTTCAACCTTATCGCCCTCTGTAACCGCAACATTTCTCATATTGTCAGCGATACGCATCACACGGATATGACTGCTCTCAAGAACACCTACGGCTGTACGCATCCAGGAACCGATTCTGTCCTGCGTGGCTTTGTCTTCCCAGTAGCCCATGATCACCTTACGTTCCATATGGAGACGGGAAAAAATATGACCGTATTCTCTGTCACCGTGAGCTGCCTGATTCTCATTCATAAAATCCATATCAATGGTATCGTATGGGATTTCACGATTATACTGTGTATGCAGATGAAGCAAAGGTTTTCTCAGTTCCTGAAGGCCGAGGATCCAGGATTTTGCCGGTGAAAAAGTATGCATCCATGTGATAATGCCGGCACAATTATCATCCATATTGGCCTCATTCATCGTTTTACGGATTAATTCATTGGTGATCAGGGTTGGTTTCCATACAACCTCATATGGAAGATTGCCTGATGCATTGAGTTTTTCTACGATTTCTTTGGAATGTGCTGCCACATGGGACAGGCACTCATCACCGTACAGATCCTGTGAACCTGTACAAAACCAGAACTGATAATTTTTCACCTTTAACATGTTTTTAATTCCTTTCTGTGTATGTTCAAGTTGAGTATATACGAAACTTGGCGCGGAATTCAGGTCTGCCGTGCAGACATATTTCTTACCTGAATTTCTGCGCATGCTTAAGTCAATGTTAAGCGTTTTTCTTCTTCATGCGGGTAAAAATTGCCTGTAATACGATGAAGAAGCAAAGCAGTGCGGAAAGTACGATACGTACCCACCAGCTGGACAATGTACCCTGTGTGGTGATCAAGCTTGTGATGGTACCTTTGATCAGAACACCGAAGATGGTTCCGAATGGTGTACCCACACCACCGCTTAACAGTGTACCGCCGATAACGGATGCAGAAATAGCATCCATTTCAAGACCTTTGGCCTGTTCTACGAAACCTGCACAGCTGTTTAAGCAGAATAAGAAACCGCCGCAGCCTGCAAGCAGACCTTCAAGCACATAAGCTTTAAATTTGATTCTCTTAACATTCAGACCCATCATTAACGCACTCTGTGCATTGCCGCCCACAGCGTAAACTTCACGGCCGAATTTGGTATATTTCATAACAACTGCGATAATCGCTACGATAATCAGAGCAATAATAACTGTCGGATAAATGTAAGCCGGATGGAACTTCCCGCTCTTACTGTAAGAACCGATAAACGGCAGATAAATCTTTGCATTAGCCCATGCAAGGAATGTTTCATTCTTGATAGAAATCATCTCTGTGCTGACCATGGAAGTCATACCACGGCCAAAGAACAGACCTGCCAGGCTGACAATGAATGGCTGGATCTCCAGATAAGAAATCAGGAAGCCCTGTACAATACCGAAAGCCAGACCAATGAGCAGTGCTACCGCAATCGCTGCATAAGCACTCATGCCGTGATTCTCCATCTGATTGGCCATAACCATACAAACTAACGCTGTAATGGAACCAACAGAGATATCAATACCGCCTGTAATCATAACGATCGTCTGACCAACTGCAATAACCAGCAGACCGGCATTGGAAATGAACAGGTTCAGAAACATCTGTGGTTTTGCAAACCCCTTATCTGCGAAAATAACCATACCTGCGATATACATGATCGCAAAAAGTGCAATTGTGATAATCAAAAGGAAGGTATTGCCGTTAATCTTTCTGTTTGAATCTGTGGTTGTTTTTAACTTAGCCATGATTATTTACCTCCCTCTACTGCTGCTGCAGCTTTTTTTGCACGCTGTTTTGCAATGAAACTCTGGAATACAGGGCTCTGCAGTGTAACAATAATAACGACAACGATGGCCTTGTAAACCGGCAGCTGATCGGCTTTAACATTCATCGCATAAAGCGTTGTTGTCAGAGCCTGGATCGTATAAGCACCGATAACGGAGCCCATCAGACTGAACTTACCGCCGCCCAGTACATTGCCGCCAAGAGCAACTGCAAGGATGGCATCCATTTCAAGGTTCAGGCCAATGTTGTTGACATCGGCTGAATAAATACGGCTGGATGCGATAACACCTGCGATACCTGCCAACACACCACAGATCACGTATGTCAGGAATTTGATCAGTGTTGAATTCAGACCAACCAGTCTGGAAGCCGTACCATTGATACCAACACTTTCAATATACAGACCAAGGGCTGTTTTCTTCAGGATCAGATTCACAATGATAACAACGATAATCGCCAGGAAAATCGGTGTCGGTACAGGAATCTTGCCGATATAACCACCAAATACCTTATAAGAATCCACACGGACATATGTAATCTGACCTGCTGTGATCAGCTGTCCGATACCACGTCCTGCTGTATACAGAATCAGTGTGGCAACCATCGGCTGAATATTCATCTTGGCTACAAGGAAACCATTAAAGGCACCGCAGAGTGCAGAAGCCAGAATAGCTGCAATAATTGCCAGACCCATCGGAGCAGCCAGCTCAGTAACAGATACTTCACCACCGGAAAGGATCTGACAGCAGACAGCTGCTGCAACAGCCATAACTGCACCAACACTGATATCCTGACCGCCGGAAGCAGCCGTAACCAGTGTCATACCGACAGCCAGAATAACCAGCTCGGATGCACGGTTGACAACGTCCACAATGTAACCATATAAAACACCATTATTAATGGAAATCTTGAAGAATCCCGGTGTCGTAATCAAATTCACTAATAAAACAGCAACCAGACATACGATTGGCAAAAACAAGCGCATGGATGTTATTTTCTTAATCGAATTCTTATTCATTGCTGTCACCTCCTGCTATTGCTTTCATAACGCCTTCCTGTGTCAGCTGGTCGCCGGAAATCTCGCCGACCTTCTTGCCGTCTCGGAGAACACCCATACGTGAACATGTACGAAGCATTTCCTCAACTTCGGAAGAAATAAATGTAACGGCCATGCCCTGGTCGGCCAGGTCAAGCACCAGTTTCTGGATCTCAGTCTTTGTACCGATATCGATACCTCGTGTCGGCTCATCCAGGATCAGATAATCCGGATTGGTCAGAAGCCATCTGCCGATAATCACCTTCTGCTGGTTACCACCGGAAAGACTCTTGATCGGTGTCTCTCTGCTGGCTGTCTTAATCTGCAGCATATCGATATATTTGTCTGCGGCTTCCTCCATCTCTTTTCTGCTCATCGGATGGAACATGCCTCTCTTCGCCTGAAGTGCGATAATGATGTTCTCACGTACAGACAGATCAGCAAGGATACCATCTTTCTTTCTGTCCTCAGGCAGATAAGCCATACCCTGTTTCATGGCATCCAGCGGAGAATTGATCTTCACTTCCTTGCCGTTGACCTTGATCTTACCTGTATCCGGCTTGTCCGCACCGTAAATGGCACGCACCAGTTCGGAACGTCCGGAACCCAGAAGTCCTGTCAGGCCCACAACCTCACCTTTGTTGACAACAAAATCAAACGGTTTGATACTGCCTTTTCTTCCAACCTGTTCAGCTTCGATAACCGGTTCAAACTTCTCAAGTACTTTATGATCTCCCTTGATATCTGCCAGATCATCAAAGTTCTTGCCCATCATCTTGGCAACCAGTTCTACTCTAGGCAGTTCCTTTACAGGATACTCTCCAACCAGTGTACCATTTCGAAGAACAGTAATCCGGTCACAGACCGCATATACCTGCTCAAGGAAATGCGTAACAAAGATAATACCAACGCCTTCTTTTTGAAGACGTCTCATCAATACGAAAAGTTTCTCAACTTCTTCATCATCCAGAGAAGATGTCGGTTCATCCAGAATCAGAACCTGGCACTTCATATCTACCGCTCTGGCAATGGCAATCATCTGCTGCTTCGCCAGAGAACATTCCTCTAATTTATCAGTTGCTCTTGCATCAATATCCAGACTCTTCAAGAGCTCTGTTGCTTTCTTATTCATTGTATGCCAGTCAATAAGACCAAACTTTCTCGGCTCACGTCCGATAAAAAGGTTCTCCGCCACTGACAGATTCGGACAAAGATTAACTTCCTGATACACGGTACTGATACCGTGGCTCTGGGCATCCTGCGGGGATTTATTGATAATCGGTGCATCAGAACCCGCTATTCTGATCTCACCGCCGTCTAAACTATGTACTCCGGTAAGCACCTTGATCAGTGTGGACTTGCCGGCTCCGTTCTCTCCCATTAACGCATGGATTTCACCTTTGCGAAGCGTAAAATCTACATGCTGCAATGCTTTGACACCCGGAAATGTTTTCGAGATATCTCTCATACTTAAAACAACATCATTGGACATATAGCATTCACCTGCTTTCAAATTCTCTCTCTAAAATCTCTCCCATTTCGGGTAAGTTGACATGTAACGTATAAGCACAAAATTGGCGTGGCACCATTCCAGGCTTCTGCCTCTTTCTACCACGCCAATCATTATGTTCCCGGAAAATTAATTCCTATAAATTTTAGTATGCACGAGCGTCTACAACGTCCTGTGTTACTTCTGTAACTTCATAATCTGTACCATCGATTGAAACGGATGCTACATCAGAACCATGAGCGTAGATACCTTCTTCTACATATGCCTGTTTCTCTGGTGTTTCGCCAGCCTGAAGCTGTTTGATAATCTGTTCTACACGTGGGCCATGAAGAGGATTACACTCTGTGTTAACAATGATATCACCTGATAATGTATCTGTAATACCCTGTTTTGTTGTATCGAAGGACATTACAAGAATGTCACCGTCAGGACCAACTGTCTTACCAGCTGCTTTGATAGCTTCGATTGCACCAAATGCTTCATTATCGTTCTCGCAGTATACAACGTTGATGTTGTCATACTGTTTCAGCATAGATTCCATAACTTCCTGGCCTTTAGCCTGTGTGAATTCACCTGTCTGCTGAGCTAACAGATTCCAGCCATTAGCTTCTACTGCTTCGTTGAGGGCTTCTGTACGTCCGATCTGAGCGGATGCGCCGATTGTACCCTGGATATCTACGATGTTAACTTCACTCATGTTCTTAGCTGCTGCGTACTGTTTTAACCATTCGCAAGCTTTCTGACCTTCCAGTTTGAAGTTTGAACCAACCCAAGCTGTATAAAGGCTGTCATCAGAAACGTTTACCATACGGTCAACGATGATAACCGGGATTTCTGCATCTTTAGCTTCCTGAAGAACTGTATCCCAACCGGATTCTGTTACAGGTGCAAGAACAATGTAATCAACTTCCTGCTGGATGAAGTTACGGATTGCTGCGATCTGATTCTCCTGTTTCTGCTGAGCATCATCGAAGATTAAGTTGTAACCGTTTTCTGTGCTGAATGTAGATTTCATAGATTCTGAGTTAGCTGTACGCCAGTCAGATTCTGCACCAACCTGTGAAAAACCAACTGTGATCACGTCACCTGTGTTACCTGCTGCTTCTGTTTCACCAGATGCTGCTTCGCTTGCAGCTTCTGTTTCGCTGCCTGCAGGTGCTGCTGTTTCTTTAGCACCTGATGAGCCACAGCCTGCTAATACTGCAGCAACCATAGCTACTGACAATAATACCCCTAAAAATCTCTTCTTCATAAACTCTTCTCCTCCTAGTTATGAAACAATAAGTATCTTATATGAAAAGCATACCTTATTCCCATAATTTTGGAAACAGAGGATTCTTTTTTTTAGGTTAATATTTTTTGAACTTTTTGTGAATATTTTGACCCATTCAAAAAAAGTGTACTTTTTTATGATAAAAGTATATTTTTTTATGAAACATTTCTGGTTGGTATCACAATCCTTGCTGTGGTGCCCACATCCGGTTGACTTTTGAAAAATAAACCATAATTTTCACCATAATAAATATGGATCCGCTCATTGACGTTGCCCACACCAAAGGCCGCTATATTGGCTGACTGGGTACTTCCGTCCACGGAAGCCTTCCTGAGATTATACAGTTTTTCTTCATCCATGCCTACACCGTCATCCGTCACACAGAAGACAATATTATCCCCTTCCAGGCGACCGGTCACAGAAATCGTTCCTTTCCCTCGCTTGCCGCGGATCCCGTGAACCAGGGCATTCTCAACTAACGGCTGAAGAAGCAGCTTCGGGATCGTAAAATTATACAACGCCTTGTCTATATCAATATTGTAAGCCAGCGTATCCTGGTAACGGAACTGCTGGATCTTCAGATAACTTTCAATATGCCGCTGTTCCTCCTGGATTGTAATAAAACTCTGCCCATTGCTCAAAGATGTCCGGAAGAAATCAGACAGATAAGTCAGCAGTCGGATTACCTGATCATTCTGCTTCGCCTCCGCCAGCCATACAGCTGTATCCAACGTATTGTACAGGAAATGCGGGTTGATCTGCGCCTGCAGAAGCTTCGTCTCGCTTAGCCGCAGTGTCTCATGGTTGCGCTTCATATCTTCCACCAGCTGACCGATCTCCTTGGTCATATCGTTGAAATTATCCATAAGCAGCGCAATTTCATCCCCTGACTCCACATCCTTCGTCTGTGCCGTAAAATCACCGCCGGCTACTTTGCAGGTTAACATGCAAAGATTGCGTATCGGACCGGTAATATTTCGAGCCGCCCTGACAGAAAGTCCTACCGTCAGAATAACAACAAGAAGCGACGCCAGAATCGTAAAACAGAAAATTGTCCGATTATTCTCATCCAGCTGTGCTTTGATCTGATCGAAATTCAGCGTTTCTGCATAAATATAGTCACGGATACATGACTGCACCAGAGATGTCAGTGCATAAACATCATTATCCAGTGTGGCCATATTCTGATCATAGGAATTCTCCCGGCCAATATTGTTCTCCAGCTCATGAATACAATTTGACAGTGTATTCAATGTATTCTTCAGGCGAACCATCTGACTTCTGTTCAGTTCAACCGTTGCAGAATGCGCCAGATCATTGCAGACGCTTTTCAGTTCATCGATATAGGCATAGGGATCCACCGTCAAAATACCATTAACCGTCACGGTCCCCACATCCAGCTCATCAATCTTCTTGTTGTTGATGACCGCCAGGTAAGTGGTGTAGTCAATCCGTTCCTTGAAATCCCGGACATATTCATTGGCCTCTGCCACATTGTTCGTGATGTCCGCATAAGCACCGGTCGTATAGGAAATTGTCCAGAGCAGATAGCAGACAAGACAAATCATCGGTACAATGGCCGCCACGGCGATCATCATAATCTTTCGATTCAGGGAAAGCTTCTTATATCCAAACATAGCTTACCCCTTTCTGGCCGCACGATATTCTTTTGGCGTACATCCCTGCGTCTTCTTGAATATGTAACTGAAATAATGCGGATCCTTGTATCCCACTTCATAACTG
>JABLTS010004283.1_pt1 | contig 20048 bp, 10 predicted proteins | sample 7160081 | NCBI WGS metagenome assembly JABLTS01 (sample SAMN14651231, study PRJNA627086) | human gut metagenome | isolation source: feces | host: Homo sapiens | reverse complement strand
TTTAATGTGGCCATACAAGCGTATATAATTGCGACAGCTCTTACTTTAGCAGAGACAGGACATTTCGTTCTAGGAACAATTCATGCTAAAGGAGCAGCTGAGGCAATTACACGTGTCATAGATATATTTGATGCATCTAGACAGAATTTTGTACGTAGTCAGTTACTATCCTGTCTTAGTGGGGTATTTTGGCAGGAATTAATTCCAGGAAGTTCTGAACAGTACCCGTTATATGAGATGCTTCAATTAACACCAGCTATAGCAAGTGCAATAAGTCAGGGGAAACCAGCAATATCTATTAGAGGAGAATTACAAAATAGTATTGGCTGCATATCACGAAACAAATCAGCAGCTGAACTTATATCATTGGGGATAGCAGTTTCAGATATTAGAGGATATTTAACAGACGCTGAAAGTAAACTGCTAACTATAAAGAGGTAATCATGTCATTAGAGCAATATCTATCAAAACAGTTAAAATGGTCTTATGCAGATTTGACTGCTTTACAATCTGAAGCAGACTCAGATGGTATTTCTCCAGCAATGGAGTTATATAGACGCGAGCTGAGTAAAGAAGACATTCTAAGGATATTGTCAGAAGCCTATAACAGGGAGATTGCTGACACAGAAAAATTAGCAGTTGATAAAGATATCACTATACGTTATGGTGTACAGAAATGTATCGATGAACATGTTCTTTTTGGAACATATGATAACAGCACAGTTGCTGTAATTGCTGACCCATCAGATGATGAGTTAGTCGATCGAATAGTAACTATGAACATAACAAATATTATGGTTGCATTTCGACCGGCAATTCTTGCATATGAAACCAAATATTTGAAACCATTGCAGGTTTCAAATTTGTCAAATACATTGCATATGCAGAATGAATCTTTAGCAGAGCGTATAAATCTTACAACATCATCTGATGATGGTACAATAAGAAATATTGTCAGTTATCTAGTTAAGATGGCATTTGATGCAGGAGCATCAGATATTCAGCTAATACCGACAATTTCTGGAAAAGCCGATGTCTATTTTAGAATTGATGGAAAACGTCAACACATTCTGGAGATAGACAATTCAGCGTTGTTACCTTTGCATAGGGTACTTGGCTCCATGGCTAAGCAGCAGACAGATGATGTTAAAAAGATTGTACAAGGTAAAATCGACTTCGATATCAGTGATAACCAGTCATTGGAGGTTCGTCTAAATATTATTCCAACACGACTAGGATCTAGCATAAACTTAAGACTGCATATAAGTAACAATATTGATATTTCTGCAATCACGAATAACAAATACATGCAATCCGTTTTAGCAGAGATAACCAAAATGTCAGACGGCCTAATATTATTTTGCGGACCAACAGGAGCAGGCAAATCAACGACTATGGCAGCATTGACAAAAGAACTGTTAAAGAGAGATATTAATATCTGCTCAGTTGAAGATCCAGTTGAACAGGTCATACCAGGGATTAATCAGGTTGATGTAAACGTAGCAAAGGGACTTACTTTTGCAACAGTAACTCAATCTTTTTTAAGGCATGATCCTGATGTGGTTATTGTTGGCGAGATAAGAGATTCCGAAGTAGCAAACATTGTTATCCAGGCAGCGGACACTGGACACCTTGTACTATCGACATTACACACTCGAGGTGCAGCTTCTGCAATTGGACGTTTGTTAAACCTCGGGGTTGAAAGATCGGCTTTAGCAGAGAATCTCTCTGTTGTTATTTGTCAGCGTTTAGTAAGACGCATATGTCCTCATTGTCACAAGACAGTTCACATAAAGGCTAAGGATCTTCATTTAGCAGGCATTAGTCTCGAACAAGAAACGATTGAATGTGTCGAGGCAGTTGGATGTCAGAAATGTAATAATACAGGATATTCTGGCCGTATCGCAATTTGCGAAGCACTCGTTGTTACAGACGAGTTAAAATATGCAATTGAACGTGGAGCTTCTTCTGAAGAAATTGAAAACATACTAAAACATATGCAATTTCGCACTTTTCTTGAGGATGGTTTTGAACAACTTTTACAGAAAAATACAACTTTAGAAGAACTGCAACCTTTCATAACTACAAATTATTTACATGGAGGTATTTCATGATGCAAACAGGAAAATATGTTTTCCTAGACATTGGTAAAGGCGAGACTAAGATAGCAGAAGCCATTATTAAGTCTCATTCTGTTACAATTTTAAAGACTGCAGAAATGCGTGATATGTCTTTGTTCGTTTCTGATACAGGAATCATAAAGCATATCGACGGCTTTTGTGCGTCTCTAAAGAAAACACTCGAGGATGCCGAGATCAAGACTACAAATGTAATAATATGCTCAAGTATTCTTAAAATCGATACTAGGGATATTTCAGAAGAATTTAAGTCTATTAAGGTATGCACAGCTAATTTTGATAAGACATATGGTCGTGCAGTTGATTATGCAATGATTCATGACTGGTATCCTCTTGGTGAGACAGTTACATCTAAGGAAATAAAGCAGAAGATTTATCTCGCATCTGGACCTATTGATCTGTTGAAGAGCTTTATGAGTACACTTAAGAGTGTTGTGGGCTTAACAGTTGTAGGAATTGAGCCTACATTCACCGCATTGAGTAATATTCAGTTCTTATACCCATCCACTTACGATTTGCCTAGCATGGCTATTGTTGACCTCGGACGTGATGCAACTCATGTTCAGATTTATAAGAATCGTGCTATAGTACATGACACTGATCTACAAATGTCAATTCACACAATAGCTCAGTCTTTAGCAGCTAAGTTTGACCTCCCTCTTCCTAAGATGAAGAATCTTATCTACAACATTGGAATGATTGATAACGAAAAGAGCCGTGCACAGCTTGCAACGGCAGCAATTTCTCCGGATGAGTATTTTGCTGCGTTTGATACATGCTGTACAGAAATTGCAGATTCACTGCAGAAGCTTTTTGTCAGCCTTATTTCTAAAAAACTCGAAAGTGTTTTGGTTGTTTTTGCAGGAGGACTCATAGACATACCTGGTTTAGCAGAGCATCTTCAAAAAATTTATACATTCACACCATGCAATGTGCTGGGATTCGATACAGCCTATAACACAAAGGCACTTCGCATTCTGAATAAAACAAATCATTCAATTTCTTCAAAGTTTGCAGGATGCATTGGTCTCATGCTCAAGAATCAAAATTCACAGCATTCTATCAATCTAGTCCCACAGGAACTTATGGTTGTTGACTCTGGTAAAGTGTTAAGTAATACTCTCACAGGTGTATGCATTGCAATTGGCATTGTTGGAGCAATTATCATAGGCGTGAATATTCCTGGGACAATTGATTTTATCAATCTCTTTAACAGTCGTGCAGAAGCAGAAGATATTCTAAACAAATATGCAGCAGCAGAAGCAGAAAACAACAAGCTTACTGACTATGTAGATAATTTAAAGAATATTAATTCGACACTTACTCCATTCATTAATTTCTTACAGACTTGTGAGAGCGAGACTCTAAAGATAGCAACAGTAGATACAGCAAATATTCTTGATGTCACTGTTACTCAGAACAACTCCGAGACTGCTGAATCAGCAGTTGTTAATCCTCTTGAGCATATCATTATTCGTGGTTATGCTAAGACTTCTAACGATATTACAGATTTCTATAGTAAGTTATCCAATAATGACAGTATTATTAGCGTAAACATGAATGGTATACGTGAGATAAATATGAATACTGGTTCTGGAGCTCCTGATTTCATATCTATCTTTGAAATGGAGGTGCAGGTAAATGGTTAAGTTCGAAAAGCTTAATATTGATTCTGTTGCAAAAATTAAAAAGAGAGTAATAGCTGTTATAATTGCTTTAGCAGTTTCAAGCGGCCTGTATGTTGGATTTAACTACTTGCAGGGCTACACAGCATCTCTAGCAGATGAGCATAAGCAAACTCTTGTACGTCAGTCGGAGCTAGAATCTTTATCAGCGCATACTGCAGATCTTCATGAAACTCTTAAGGGCATGTCTTATGAGCAGTCAACACTCTCTTCTAAGGAAGATATTGTAATTGCAATAGGTGAATGCGCTAAAAAGGCGGGCTGTGATATCACAGGTCTTAGCAGTAAAACAATAAGTTCAGAAAAGAGTATTACTAGGTACAACTTTACATTTGAAGTGAAGGGTACAATGAAAGATGTTGCTAATGTTCTTAAGAATATTGATGCACAGAATCTACACTATGCAGTAAATGAGCTTTCTCTAAGACAGGAAGCAGATTATCTTTGGTTGCAGCGTAACTTTGATAATGATATTAGCTGGTGGGATTTAAGTAATCTTTCTACTAAGGGTGGTACACAGACTAAGAACCAGATTACTTCAAAGGAGATTATGTCTGATAATACTATGAAATTTTATCTTGATCTGGATTTCATTGTTATATCAGAAGTTCTCTGAGGAGGGCGCTCATGTACAAATACAAAATCAGATATAAGGATGACCATGACCTCCCTTATACAACAAAGTTGTATGCCAACTCTCCTGAAGATGCAACTCTGAAACTTACTGGCGCAAAAGAAATCATAAAAATCACTAATTTAGGTAAGGCAATGGAGGCTCCGCTGTTTATAGAAAAGATGTTTCATATAAACAGGCTGAAACCTAGAGAACTTGCAGATATTCTCAGGCATCTTTCATATACAAAGAGTGCTGGACTAAGTATTATCGACAGTTTAATGATTATGTCATCTACTGGTACTATTCGTCAGGTGACATTGTGCAATAAGCTGCTTACAAGTATGCAGGCAGGTCAATCTTTAGCAGAAGCCTTTGAAGAACATGAGTATCTTCTACCTCTAAAGATTAGTCCAATTATTAAGGCAAGTTCAGATTCAGGAACTTTGGAAACAGTTCTTATGTCTTTAGCAGAACAGCTTGAGAAGAGTATCACAATGTCTAATAAAATCAAGACTGCAATGATTTACCCGGTTATAGTTCTCATTGTTGCATTTGCAGTCACATGGTTTTTATTCACAACAATCATACCACAGATTGCAGATGTTATCACAACAATCGGTGATGGTCAATTACCAATAATGACATCTATTATTTTAGGCATCGGATCTTTTTTAAATACAAACTGGTTGATTATTCTTCTGGCTATTCTAGCTATCGTTTGTATTACTGTCTTTATTGTAAAGCGTAAAGCAGCTATTGCTCAGTCAAGGTTTGCACTTCATGCCCCTTTAACAGGGCGTATTGTAAGAGATAGTGAAATGGTAAAATTCTATAGCCATTTTGCATTTCTTTTACAAGCAGGCTTTACTGCAAGTGCAGCCTTGGATACAGCAGCTCAGATCGTTAGTAATAAGTATCTAAGAAATTGTCTTGATATGGCATATAAACGAGTGTTACAGGGATATTCAATCTCTGAGGCGCTGACAATGTCTAATGTTACAACAACTCTTGAATCACAAATCATCAGTATTGGTGAAACATCCGGACGCTTAGCAGATGTATCTGTAAGTATATCAGAGCAGCTAGCAAACGAATCAGATAGACGTTTGCAAAATCTATTACGAATCATGGAGCCAACAATTATGCTTGTAATTGGTGCAATTGTTGGTATTATTATGATTGCAATTTATCAGCCTTTGTTTGAGATGATGACAGCAATCTAATCTGGAGGATTTTATGAAACGCACATTAAAGAGGCATGTAAAGCCAAAGGGCTTTACGCTAATCGAGCTCTTAGCAGTTGTTGTAATTATCAGTATTCTCACAACAGTGGGAGCAATTGCAATCTCAGCTGCTATTGATCGCACCAACAGAACTAAAGTCAGAGCAGATTTTAGTGAATTTGAAACAACATTGACTTACACATTAAACTCAAGCCCGCAGCTCGCAAGATCAAAGGGTCATCAGTGTACAGATGTCCTACGTGCTTTTACTGAGAACGCAGAGCAGGCACTTAAGGTCGATTTATCACACACTGGATCCGAAGACACACTGCATGATGGCGGAAGCACTTTAGCAGGTATTTCTGAAATATCAGAGACAACAGTTGTAAGCACTTTTTACAAGGACCCTTGGGGAACTCCATATAAGGTTTATGTTACTGGTGATAATCTTGGTTTAACAGGTAAGAATGGCGGAGACGTAGATTCCCCTGATGCTGAATTGAGAATTTTTATTATTAGTAATGGTCCTAACACTATTGGCGGAACAGCAACAAATCTTATCGATGTCGATGATATTGTTCTGTGTGCCGAATATGTTAATGGCGTATTAAGAATGGGTTATCATAATACAGATAGCACAGATCTTACAAAGCTCTTCTGGTTCTCAAATGACTATACAGGATTCGATGACACTAAAGCGTTGAATCCAGAATCGGCAGATAGTGTTCTGAATATGAACTTTGCTTGTCTAAGGCCGGTGAGCTACAATGAAACAGAATAAGGGCTTCACAATTGTGGAAGTTTTGGTATGTCTGGTACTTGCATGTTTACTTATGCTTGCAGTATCAGCAATATCTGCTTATACTTCTGAACTTGCAGTATCTCAGCGGACAGAGGAATCACTCACTGGTTTAGCAGTGACAAGTATTGAGGAAAGCAACTTGGCATTACAAACATCTAAAAAGTTAAACTGTAAAAAGACGGTGACAATTGGAGAACTAGGTAGCTTTGAGTACTCACTTATCAAAAATATAGAAGCACTCGATTACACTAATGCATATAGAGTATCTATATCTGTTACAGCCAATACAGGGGAGTCAATTTCGCAGGAGGTGATCCTTTATGCGCAAGAATAAAGGATTTACGCTAGTAGAGACTCTAGTGGCTCTAGCACTTTTGGGTATACTTATGTTGATGATGAGTTCCATAATGTCAGTTTTATCTTCATCCACGGAAAAGGCAGATGATTATGTTTCTGCTAATATGGGAGCTACGTATATTTTGTATACAATACAGGAAGATCTGGTGAATAACAGCCTATCAAGAGTTAGTGTCACAGTAGATTCTGTGACTATAGATTCAGAGGAAGATAGCATTGTGTATGAAATTGAAGATTCGGTACTTCGTCGTAATTCTAGAGCAATAACAGGAATTATCTCGGGTGAATTTAAGCTAGAAGACGGTTTTCTCTGTGTCAACATAGTGCTTGCAGACAGGAGTATACTGAATGTGAGATTCTCTTTAACAGGGAGGTCATCATGAGATACTTTAAGCAATTGTTGAACAATAAGGGAAGTGTTATTTTTGTAACAGTATTATTTGCAGTTGCAATACTTTTGGGAACATCAATGCTGTTCTTAGTAGCCCAAGTACATGAAGATCGTTTAACAGATACTGAAGCTATCTTTAACAGATACACATATGAATCATATGGAGCTATTATGGCAAAGGAGCTAGTAGCTGATATATCAGGATCTACAGCATCAATGCAGTATACACCGCTACTTACAGATGAAGAAATTCTCGGTAAAATTCAAAGTGCATTGCATAAAGAATATGTAGATTCGAAAGGTATTTGGATTTATGACAACTTACTCCCAAATACTGTTACTTCAACAAAGGTAAATGCAGTTGCTTGTATAGAAACTTTTCCTAGTATAACATCTGTCACAGATTTGAGAAAAGATCAGTCATTAAGACTATCTGATTTAACAGGCAAGATTTCTTTTTCTAATCTTGATTACTATTTCACTTTATCTGGATTACAGTTGAATTGCTCTTTTGCATCCAATAAGGTGATTTGTTCATTTGATACATCCAATGTTATCATAACAATGGATAGAATATTATTGAGGTGATACATTGAATCGCATTTTAAAAAAGAAAGGCTTCACATTGATAGAAGTCTTAGCAGTTGTTGTAATCATCGCTATTTTGATTACTTGTGTTACATTTGCAGTTTCAAGCTCAATCAATAATGGCAGAATATCAAGCACAACCAATTCTCTACAGCTATTTGCAGCAGATACTGAGAACATTTTAGCAGAGTATGGTGTTTTAGTGGTTAAAGATGGAGAGCCTAAAGCTCAAGTTCTTGAGTATCTAAATCTTGTTGAAAACTATTATGTACACACATACTTTAACAGGGATACACTTGATATATCTGATTCATATTTCGAGATACAAACTTCAACACTGGTTGATGGCTGGGACTCGCCATTCAAGATGCGCTATTGCTTCAATGAGGAAAGCGCAGGTACTTGTATGCTGATTAGCCCTGGACCTGACCTTGTGTTTGAAGATGAGTATACAACAGATAATTTTGGGGATGACATTATGCTTATTGTCTATCCAAAGGGAATCTAACTCGGGAAAGGAGAACGAATGCTCAAGTTTAAAAGGTTAATTGCTGTGTTCACTGCTTCTACTGTGGCGCTATCAGCATTTCCACAGATGCAGCTTTCTGCATTTGCAGTTGCTTCTTCAGAAGTGCCTATAGTGTATACTGTTGACACTACAGAAGAGTCTATTGAGACAAGTGATGCAGACATCTATTATCCGTATGAAGATATTGGAACAACAGTATCTGCAGAGGATATGCTTGTATCGCTTACAGATGTAGGAGCAGTACCTTTAGCAGCCAATACAGATGATCATGGTGCTATAATCTACACTGTAAAAACCGGCACAGACGTAGTATCTGTAGATACTGCAGGCAATGTCACTATTCTGAAGCCAGGTACAGCAACCATTGAAGTATATGCTGAAGAAAATGATAAGTATCTGAAATCAGATGTAAAAACTGTAACTGTTGAAGTTGGAAAAGATACAGTTACCATTGGAATACCAGCAGCATTTTCTATGACATATGGCGATGCAGCTAAAGCATCAGGATGTACTTTTGCATCTTCTGCAACTCCATCAATTACTTTAGCAGCAGGTACTTTGAAGAATACTTCGATAAGTTATTCTTCAAATAACACGACAGTAGCAACGGTTGATGTATATGGTAATATTACTCCGGTGAATGCAGGTACTGCGGTAATAACAGTAACTTCGGCAGCAAACACATACTATAACGCATCAAGCAAGACATTTACAGTCACAGTTAATAAAAAGACGCCTACTTTGAGTGTTAGTGGCTACTCAACAGCATATAATATTGGAGCAGCTAGATTCAATCTAACAAAATCATATAATGGCGATGGTGCGATTACATACACATCGAGTAACACAAATGTCTTAGCAGTTAATTCTACTACGGGTCAAGTAACTGTAGTAGGTGTAGGTACAGCTAAAGTAACTGTGTCAGCTAGTGCTGGTACCAATTATTCTGCAAAATCAGTAGATACTGCTAATATTACAGTTAATAAGATGTCTGCATCCGAAACTGCAAAGCTACTTACTGGTTTCACAAAGACAGTAATATACAATCAGTCTGCACCAACTGTTTTTCTAGGTGTTTCTGATTGTCAGATAGGTATTAAAAATCCAGGGACTGGAGCAGTAGCCCCAACAGGAACTACAACATTTGTAGTAACACCTGGAGGAACAAATACATGTGGCGCAACTATTAATGACTATACGCTAGCATATACACAGGCAGGTACTGTTGATATAACTGCGACATATTCAGGAGATGCCAACTATTCATCAGCAAGTGTTGCATGTAAAGTAGTAGTTAATAAGGATGGACAAGTATTTGCAACTCCTGCAGCTATCACTAAAACATATGGAGATGGTCCAATCTCTTTAGCAGGTCATGCAACTCTTACAAAGGGTAATGGCGCAGTAACCTATGCTGTTACAGCTCAGGCTCCTAATAAGGCAGGCGGAAATGTTGTAACCATATCAGGCGATACAATGAATATTGTTGGCGCAGGAACGGCTACTATAACTGCTACAGCCGCAGCTACAGCACAGTATAATGTTGCAACAACAACATTTACAGTAACAGTTAATCGTGCTGTACCTGTCCTGTCTGCAAATGCTATAACAAAGACCTACTTGGACCCTGTATTCTCTTTAGCAGGTCATGCAACATCCACAAGCAGCGAGAATCCTTTAGTTTATAGTACTACATCTGATGTTATATCTATTACAGGAACAGATGTTACACTAAATAAATCAGGAACTGCAACTGTTACAGTTTCTCAGGCACAGTCTGCTAACTACTTAGCAGGTTCCACAACATTTACTATTACAGTAAACAGAGCTGATCCTACTATTACAGTCACAAACCTGACAAAGGTGTTCAAAGATCCTAAAGTTAATATGACTGCTCTTTTAGCAGATGGCAATTCAGGATTTTCATGTAACTCCGATGGAAATTTAACTGTTTCATTAGTTTCAGAAAATCCTGCAAATACATTGACAATTTCTGGTTCAGAGATTAGTTTCACTGGTGCAGGTATTGCAGAAGTAAAGTTATCTTTTGCACAGACGGATAGATTTAATGCCGGTGATGAAACATTTATAGTAACTGTCAATAAAGCAAGACCAAGTATTAAGAATCCTTTAGATCCTTCTTCAAATGTCCTAAAGATTGAAAAGGTTTATAAAGATCCAGATTTTATTGTTTCTGATTACTATCAGACAGATTATGACTTCACTCTCGATGGAGCAAAGGCAACATACAGTTCAGACAATACTGATGTCTTAGCAGTAGATACCAATACTGGTATGGCAACAGTAGGCGTTTATGGCACTGCAACAGTCACTGTTGTTCTTTCTGAAACAAGAAACTATGAAAGTGAAACATTTACAATCCCAGTTTCTGTCACAAAGAAACTTCCAACAATGTCTGCAGCGCCTATAACTAAGACATATCTCGATCCTATATTTGATTTAACAGGGCATGCAGTTGTAGAGTCTCCTGGTAATGTTTCCTATGCAATTAAAGCAGGCGGGCCTACAGGAGTTATAAGCATAACTGGAACAGATATGGAAATCCTTGGTTTTGGTACTGTAACAGTGGTAGCTTCTGTTACTGAAACGAAAAACTATCAGGCAAATTCTATAGAATTCACTGTTTCAGTACGCAAGGCTATTGCTACAGCATCTGCAACTGATATTACAAAAGTGTACAAAGATCCAGAGTTCTCTTTAGTAGGACATCTAACAACAAATTCAAATGGAGCAGTTATATATACTGTCATTTCCGAAACTGGTGATAGTCGCGCTGTAACAAATCCTATTGATGATGTTATAGATATTGCACTGGATGGTACAGTTACAATCAAAAACGCTGGAACAGCCACTGTGCGTGCAACATCTGCAGAAACAAACCAGTTTGAAGAGCAGACAACAGATTTTACTGTAACTGTTGAGCCTAAGGTTTGTGATGTCACAGCAGCAGATATAAGAGATAAAGTGTATTTACAGCCAGACTTCTCTTTGACAGGACATGCAGTTACAGAATCTGATGGCACTGTATCTTATTCTTCAAGTGACTCAACTGTAATCTCTTTAGCAGGGGATATAGCTACAATTACAGGTGCAGGTACATCAGTAATTACAGTAAATGTGGCTGCTACGCAGAACTACGTTGCACAGACTTGTACATTTGAAATCTTTGTTGATAAAGCACAGTCTACTATAACTGCAACACCTAGTTACACCAAACTAACCACTGACCCAGATTTTAGTCTGAATTACAGTACTTCTTCAACACCTATTGCTTCAACTCCAACCTGTCCTATCACCTTTAGCAGTAGCAATACTTCGATAGCTACTGTAAGCACAACAGGCGAAGTAATCATTTTTGCTTCTGGTGATGTAACATTTACAATAACATTAGTGGAAGATGATGACTACTATGGTTGTAGTACAGAAGTGACCATGCATGTAGATAGAGATACGCCTATTCTTAAGAATACAGGAGTTAATCTTCAATTTACCGATAAGACATTTGATTTGTTGAATTATATCAAAAGCCTATTTACATGGCCTGCAGTAGGTACAACAGGTAAGTTGGCATACACGGGTAGCTTTACATACTCAAACTATGACAATGACGTTTTAACAGTTGAGAATGGCATCCTTAAAATTGTACATGCAGGCGAAACTGACATAACAATTACAACTGAAGAAACAGTTATTTGGGCTAGTACTACACAGACAATTCATGTAGTTATCGAGAAGAGCAATGCAGATGATGAAGATAATTATGATAGTGATAGAGATCCTCTGAAAACTCATAAGATTGAGAGAACTTATGAGGATGAGGACTTCAATCTAGGCTTCCATACAAAATCAGATGGTGATATAAATTATCGCACTTCTGATGATTACATTGCGTCTATTACTTCTGATGGTACAATTAGTATGCATCGCTCTAGCATAACTGAGAATTCCGATCATATTGTAATTTATGTAGACATTGCTGAAACCCGTGACTGGAATGCTACAACGATTGAATATGAACTTAAGATTAATAAGTGTGCTGTAAGATTCAAGAACACTGAAGACATTAATCTTATTTGCAGAACTGATCCACAGGAACTTTCAGTTTCTTGGAATTCTGACGCATCGTATAAGTATGCAATTGCAAATACAGATATAGCAACTGTTAATCCAGCAACTAAAGTAGTTCGTACAGAGGGTGATACTTTCACACCTGGTAAGATAACAGCAGGTAAGGCAGGAGATACAACACTCACGATTACGATAGAGGAGAATACAAGATATTTAGCAGATAACATTACAATTCCAGTGCATGTTGAACGTGCAGACCCTAACTTGCACAGCGAAATATCTGGTGCAGATGAGACAGGTAAGATCATTAAGCACTACGGTGATGTGGACTTCAAACTTCAGATGCTTTCTGATTCTGATGCGACCATCACTTATACATCTTCTGATGATGATGTGGCCACTATCAGTTCTAAAGGTCTAATACATATAGTTGACATTGGAACCGTGCAGGTGACTGCATCAGTGGTGCAGACAGATTATCATATTGCTGCATCTAAAACATATACACTGAATATTGAAAAGACAATTCCGATACCTACTGGTGCAAATGTTGATGCAAACACAATTACTAAGTGTGTTTCAGATCCTGATTTCCCTGTCGATATTTCCTTTAGCAATGGCGAAAGCAAGGCTAAGTATACTATCGAAGATGAGTCTTTAGCTACAGTGACTTCGACAGGTATTGTTTCATTGCATAAACCTGGAACAACTACAATAACTATTTCAGCAGAGGAAACAGAACACTTTGCAGCTTATGAAAAGACAATAACTCTCATTATTACACCGAGAAAGCTTGGGTTCACTGGCATAGATGCAAATGGTATGCTACTGCGTATGGGTGACATTAATATACCTATGAATATCAGCATAGATTACACTAACGCTGAATCATTTGTAGACATTCCACTGCATTTTACTTCTTTAAACCCAGATATTGTTAGTGTAACTGATAAGGGCTATGTGACAGCTGTGGGTGAAGGTTCAGGATATATCAGAGTAACCTCTGATGAGGTATTGCCATATGGTGCAGATTCCATTGTGGTTCCAGTGAAGGTCGTTTTAGCAGATTTACAGTATACAATAAATAATTTTGTAACTGTATCTATTGACAGAACAGTAGACATATCACCTATTGTTATATCATCTAATGCTAATGATGTTGTATTCACATACACTCCGGCCGATTCTTCTATCTTAGCAGTTGATGCAAATGGTATTGTTAAACCATTGAAGACTGGTTCAACAACAGTAACAGTTACTTCAGCTGATACAGCATACTATGGTGGAATAAAAGAAACCATAAAAGTTGTTGTTACACAAAACACACCAAGCATTATATGTGATTCTTCGATTATTACTGTACATATGGGAGAAAGTAATGTTCCATTAAACGTTGCTCTGGATCCTGCAAGTATTTTCGGTGCAGATATCGCACTTAATTATACGTCACAGAATCCTGATATAGTTAGGGTGACAGACAATGGCATGATAACTCCTTTAGCAGTCGGTGAAGGATTCATTAAGGTTACAACAACACCATCTGAGAGATTCACGTCTGCAGAATTAAATATTAAGGTAATCGTTTTACCAGCATCACTGAAATACTCTTTCAGTAACATTGTCACTATGAGAATAGATGATAAGGATGTAAGCATTGCACCTATCATAATTTCTGCAGCTGGTGCAGATATGGAATTCACATATTCTGTTGTTGACGATTCAGTGATTTCAGTAGACGCTAATGGTCTTGTTACACCTAAGAAGATAGGTGAAACAACAGTTGTAGTAAAATCAACAGATTCTTCCTACTTTGGTGACTTTACTGAAGAAGTTAAGGTTATCATTAAGAAACGGTTGCCTATACTAGCTTGTGCGCAGAATCCTATTATTCTTAATATGGATAGTGCCGCAACAGATGCAGGTATCATTGCAAGTTCTTCTGAAGATAAAATCTCTTTAGCAGTGGAAGATACAGCTGTCGCAACACTTGAAGGTGATAAGTTGAGACCTGCGAGCATTGGACGCACTGTCTTAGTAGCTACTGTTACTGAAACAGAAACTGCAGAAGCAGCAAGCTTACGTGTAAGTGTTATTGTAACAGGCAATGACTATGTAGTTTATGGTGGAGATGCAAAGGGCTTGACAATTCCGTTGGGCACAAAGGACCGTCCACTTGATGTCCATGTATATGCAGCAGGGGTAATCCCTACTGTAACATATACAGTAGCAGATTCCGATATTGCAACAGTTAATCCTAAGGGCGAAGTAACAGCAGTGGCTGTTGGTATTACGTTTGTAACAGTTAAATTCTCTGCAGTAGGAAGCTACAATGAGAAGACAGTTAGAGTTCCTATTACTGTAACAAATGCAACTCTTAAGTTCTCTTCAAAAGATGCATACACAGTAGCATTTGGCGATCCGGATTTCTCCATTAAGCCTTTAGTATCTGATACAACAGTAGATCCTAAGTTTACTTATGCTGTAGCAGATGAAAAAGTTGTAAAGGTTGACTCCAATGGTATTGCGACTATTGTTGGTGTTGGTAGTACTATCGTAAATATTCATACTGATGCATTTGGAGTCTATAGTGCAGCAGATTTTACAACATTGATTACTGTAACTAAGGGTGATCCTGATTTAGTAGTTGATGATATGGTACTAGCGCTTACCGATTCTCATAAGGCAATTACGTATAGAACTAGATCGACCGGAACGGTGACATTCAGCACTAAGAATACAGATATCATATCGTTGCTTGGCAATGAAGTATCTCCTATAGCATCTGGCAAGGCAATTGTAACGGCATCAATTGCTGCAACTGACACCTATAATGCAGTTTCTAAGAGCTTTACAGTAACGGTTAATCCTGACTCTGCTTATGATGCATCAATGAAGGACTTCATCAATACAACGGAACCAGCATTCCAGTCTGACCTTGGACTTAGAATAACAGTTGAGCAGTATGATGTAACGAAGTCTCTCCCATTTGTTGTTTATCATGAGCAGTATGGCAACAAGATTGTCCTTTATTCTGGAACCATCTCAGGTTTAGCAGGCAGTAGGACATCTACAGACTTTACAATCAATACAGGCAATTTAGTAGGTGATGTCACACTGTATGCACAGATAGCTGGAGATTACGAGGGATTCGATTCTATGCCAGAGAACAACACTCTGTCCCTTGATATAACGATTCCTGCACCGCAATTTAATGTAACAGCGACGCGCATAGACTCCGCTGTTAAACCTGGACAGTTCATTTCTGTACCGTATGTTGCAACAGCATCCAATATCAAAAACAATGCAACATTCCCAGTACAACTTGAAGTTGATAATGCTGTAATTTCTACTGGTTATATCACTTTCAGTGGTTCAATGAATACCATTTCATCTGAACTTAGTGGATACTTACCAGCAGCGCTTACAGACGGTGAACATGATCTTACAGTTCGCATTGTTCCAGGCAAGGTATTTCTTGATGCCTCTAAACAAACAACAGGATTAGCAGATACGCAGAAGATAGTTGTATCTAAACCGGACCTTAGGCTAACAGTCAACAATATTGTTATGCAGAATGTGGATGAGTTCGCATATAGCGCATCTCTTGAAACATGCGAAATCACTTATAAGGCTACTAATGCTTTAGAGAAGATTAAGACTATAACAATTGATGGCAAAACTTATGATATTCATGAGAATAGCACAACAATGACATCAACATTGAAGAAGTCAGAAAGCTTCTTAGCAGAAGTAGTTGTTGAGTCTGCAAGTGGAACAGATTATACTACATATTACGTGACTGTACGTAGATTGAGTGATACTACAGATATCAAGATTGAGTACGAGTTGCCAGATGGTTCAGTTATTATTCCTGATACCATTGACGGTGTGCCTGTTGTACCTATTCCTGACGATTCGCCAGATGGAATAATAAAAGTTACAACTAAAGATCCAGATGCAGAGATCATTCGCATTGACGATACGCCTGTTAATAAGCCTGAGGCAGAATATCCTGTACACATTGAGCCTAGTACAGAGTTAGACTTGCCTGTAGAAGTGTGTGCAGATGATGAGGATGTCTCTGTCGTACATCATGTTCTGATAACCAGGATTAATTACACTCCTGAGCTTACAATTGTAAACTCTGACGAGATTGCAGGTAATACCTATGGTTCAGTAGGTGTAGAGCAGAATGGTGTATACACTGATTATGGAGTATCTATTACTTCTGTTGAGATTGCAAAGACTGCAAGCAAGACCCACGGTCTCATTCTTGATGTGAATGTAACAGATAAGAATTACAATCAGTATCTTAAGGGTTATATAGAGATTGATGGCAGCAGACACCTGATTCATTGGAATAGTTTCGATGGGCCAACAGTCATTTCTGCAAGAGATGTATCTCATGGTTATATCTATGTAGATAGTTCTGCATTCGATAGAAATGTTGAGAACCAAAGATATATCTTAACAGTGGAAGACTATTCAGACGCTGCAGCGCTGAATGCAGTGTCTTCTACAACAGCAGAAATTGCATTTGCAATTAAAGTCTTAGCAGATGACTTTGCAGCCTACTTTGATGCTGACCAGTCAGCAATTATCATAACTTGTGATAGTCAAGATGCTGCATTTACTTTCCGTAAATCACTAGATAACGGAGTAACTTGGACAGATCCTGAGTCAACTGGTAAGAGTATTGCTGTTACAGATAAGGGTGTTATTCTGTTTGAAATAACACTGACTGACACAATGCATAACACAAGAACAAAGACTGTTACAGCAACAGTTTCTTCAGACAGTGTTGATGTGGGTAATGGTATTAATGTCTATGCATCTACATCTAGACATGCAGACTACATCTACATTAACACAAACAAGAAGAATTCAGCAAGTGTAAACAGTTCAATTCTCAACATCTTTAGCAGTGCTTCTGCAGGGGACACCGATACGGATAATGAGTAATCCTTTGGGGGAGGTCTAGACCTCCCCCATTTTTTAGATTAAAGATTCAAAGATTAAATCAATATCATTGCCATTTAATTCCTCCTTTAATAGAAGTTGCTCAACAATTTTCTCAATAACCACAGAGTGCTTATTTAGTAGGTCCGTAACACGAGATTTTGCTTGTTGTAGTTCAGCATGCACTAGTTGTTCAACTCTTACCTTATTTGTTTCAGACAAGTTGCTATTAGCGCAGTAGAGTATGTCAGGGTACATGCCATAGTTTGTAGTCATTTCAAAAATTGTTTTCGTTGCACGCTGCAAATCACTCATGACACCTGAAGATGTATCATGCATGAATAGCTGTTCAGCACAATATCCAGCGAGCAGTATATCAATGTTGTTTAGCAGGTCTGTTTTCGTATGCAAATAGCTAATATCGTTGTGTTCCCATGACAAACCAAGAGAACCAGAACCATGACCAACAATAGTAACCTTATGTATACTTCCTAAACCATGATAATGCTGTGTAATAAAGGCATGACCTGCTTCATGATATGCTATGCGTTTACGCTCTTCTGGACTATATGTATTGTTTTGCATATGTCCAAGAATACAATCGCTAACACTATTGGAGAGGTCTTCATACGTGACTTTAGAACGTTCTCTTTCTCCAGCCAGCAGCTTTGCTTTCTCGACAATTCCGTGTATGTCTGCACCTGAGCAACCAGTGGTGAGTTCTGCCAGACACGTATATTGTTCATCACTAATATCAAACTTCTCACTTGCAAATTGTTTGAACATTTGAGTACGCTCAGGTTTAGTAGGTAGATTAATGGAGATTATTTCATCAAATCTCCCAGGACGAATAAGTGCAGCATCAAGTTTCTCAACTAGGTTAGTGGCACCTAGTACAAAAATGTTATTATCAGTTGATGCAAATCCATCCATCTCTGTGAGAAGTTGATTAAGAGTGTGTTCTGTTTCTTTAGTTCCCTCAGAACTACTTCTTATTGAGCCTATTGCATCTATCTCATCGATAAAGATAATACATTTACCACGTTTACGAGCTTCCTTAAATAGCTTGCGTATTTTATGAGCACCCTCGCCAACATATTTTTGTACAAATGCAGCACCTGAGACATAACAGAAAGGGATATTCGCTTCATGTGCTAAAGCTCTGGCCATTTGAGTCTTGCCTGTGCCAGGTGCACCTTCTAGCAGTATACCATTAGGTAAACTTGCACCTACAGTCTTGTATGGCTCCGGATTCTTAATATATTTTACGATTCTTTGTAAACTATCCATGGCTGCTTTATTGCCTATAATGTCATTAAAGGATGTTTCAGTTTCTGTGTGAAAGCTAAACTCTGCACTAATGACAAGATTTCCATCTTTATATTTTGCTAGAACAGCATTAAATCCATTTTGAAAATCTTCACGTGAGATATAATCATCTTGCTTCCTTGGGTTCTCAGCATGAGCCATGAGTACCTCTTTAGCAGCCGACAATGAGAATTTAGCATTTTCAACAAGGGTTCCATTTGCTTCAGCATCACCGGTTATGGCAGTCAAGGTTTTCTTCATACATCCATATGCAGATCCATCTTCAGTGTAAGAATAGCCATATTCCTTTTTAATACATTGAATGAAGATATCATATAAGTCACCATCATTATAGTCATGAAGCTCATATACATCAGTAGTCATCTCGAGCGATGGACAGATTTCTAATAACGCTGCAAATCCATCAGAGGTATCTGTAAGAATTACAGCTGCTCCCGAAGATAGATGTTCAATCTGATAACTTAATTCGGAAATTGCCTGTCTTCCATAATCATTATGCTGTAAGAGGATTGATGGATTTTCAATAATCAGTGTCTTGTTAGCATTATTCACAAACATCTCACGAGTCTTAGCAGATGTTGATCCTTGAAACGCACCAACAAGTGACGAGGCATTAATGAGCTCATATGTAGCCGTGCCTGCCTTAGTTAAGTTATGTTCAGCAAATAATTCAGCTGTCAATTTAGCAAAATGAGTCTTACCAGAACCAGGGTTCCCAGTCAATACCAAGCATTGCGTACCTGTGTAGTTAGAATTTCTACTCATCTCATACTTATCACAGGCAATGATCCGCTTTAGCTGTGATTTATATTCTTGTTGACCAATGGACTTATCAAGTCTCGCCTGTGCAGATTCTTCTGGGAAGTTACAGCACATCTGTAATAGCTTTTTTATGTCAGCTCTACTATAACCATATTGAGTTTGATGTGGAATAGCGACATCACTAAGCGAATTATAGAGATTTCGATAGTCAATTGCCTGTGATTGGCTGATATCGCTTATATCAAAGGTGTCTTTTAACAGTTGGGTTACCGCAGAGTCTTTTATGTTAAGATTTTTGTCAACATGTATGTCAGGTGTATCTTTAGCAAACTTATTAGTGGTCATCTCGCATTCTTCACCTGAGAACACCTGCGAGTTATTTATAATAGAGGTCAGTTCCTCAAGCAATTCAGAATTTTCACGCGCAAGGAACATACAGAGACCCTTTGTATAGCTGTTTAGTAATTGATCATTATCTGATATCCACTGCAGCATTATCGGACTAGCACATATAAATGTGATCATTGAGCCAGAAGCCAGTAATAATAACAGATTAAGACTATTAATTGGCTTTTGAATT
>JABLTS010014568.1_pt1 | contig 20078 bp, 18 predicted proteins | sample 7160081 | NCBI WGS metagenome assembly JABLTS01 (sample SAMN14651231, study PRJNA627086) | human gut metagenome | isolation source: feces | host: Homo sapiens | reverse complement strand
AATTTTTACAAATAAGAGTTTTGCCTTTATCAGCAGTAACAAAATTACATCTCTTTTTACTATTCCTTTTGCTACAGCAGGATCTTCAACTTGTTCACATATTGCTACTTTAAATCCCTTGCCTACTAATCTTGAAATATAGTTAGCTGCAGCATGAAATGGGATTCCACACATTGGGGCTCTTTCTTCTAAGCCACATTCTCTTCCTGTTAAAACTAATTCTAACTCTCTTGAAGCTGTTTTTGCATCTTCAAAGAACATTTCATAAAAATCACCTAATCTATAAAAAAGGATACAATCCTGATATTTATCCTTTATTTCCATGTATTGCCTCATCATCGGTGTCAATGCCATGATAGTTACCTCCATTAATTATATTATAAAGCCTATTTTTTAGCTGTTTATCATGTATTATACAACATATTTTTAATATTATAAAGTAAGAGTATAGGTAAGATAAAATAATTAAGATTTAAGAGATTTTGATTAAAACCACAGCTTTTCTTAACTTTTACTTCCTATATTATATTTATAATTCTATAGACGTTAAAATAAGGATAACTCTAATATTAAGAGCTATCCTTATTGTACTTATTTTACTACTTCACCAACTAATGAGAAGTTTTGTGCTTTAGTAACTTTAACATTTACTATATCACCAACTTTTACATTATCTCCAGTAAAGTTAACTAATCTTCCGTTTCTAGTTCTTCCAGAAAGTTTACTTTCATCATTTTTACTAGTACCTTCTACTAATACTTCAACAATCTTACCATCATAAGCTTTGTTTTTAGCTATAACTCCAGCATTAACTGCTTCAACTAATCTATTAAATCTATGATGTTTATCTTCTTCAGAAACTTGATCTAACATCATATCAGCTGGTGTATTATTTCTTCTTGAATATATGAAAGTAAATGCTGAATCATATTGAACTTCTTTTACTAATTCTAAAGTATCTAAGAAGTCTTCCTCAGTTTCACCAGGGAATCCAACAATTATATCAGTTGTTAATGAAACATCTGGGATTTCCTTCTTGATTTTATTAACTAAAGACATATAGTATTCTCTAGTATAATGTCTATTCATTTTCTTTAAGATTCTATCAGAACCACTTTGAACTGGTAAATGAATTTGTTCACATAGCTTTCCACATTCTTTAACAGCCATAATAACATCATCATTTAAGTCTTTTGGATGAGAAGTCATAAATCTTAATCTTTCTAATCCTTCTATTTCATTAATCATTCTTAAAAGATCTGCAAATGATACTTCCTCTTCTAGACCTTTACCATAAGAGTTAACATTTTGACCTAATAAAGTTATTTCTTTATATCCTTGAGATACAAGTCCCTTTATTTCTTTAATTATATCTTCAGGTTTTCTAGATCTTTCTCTTCCTCTAACATAAGGAACTATACAATAAGTACAGAAGTTGTTGCATCCGTACATAATAGTTACAAATGCTTTAACATCACTTTGTCTATCAATTGGTAATCCTTCAACAATTTCTTCTTCCTTATTGAATATTTCTTTTATTTGAACACCTTCAGTTCTAACTCTATTTAAATACTCTGGGAACTTATAAGCATTATGTGTACCAAATATTATATTAACATAAGGGAATTGACTTAATATTTTATCAGCCATTCCTTCTTGTTGCATCATACAACCACAAATACCAATTATTAAATCAGGATTTTTTTCTTTTAATTTTTTTAATTGACCTAAGTTACCAAATACCTTATTTTCAGCATTTTCTCTTACACAACAAGTGTTAAATAAAATTATACTTGCTTCATTTTTATCTTCAGTTCTAGTATAGCCTAATCTTTTAAGCATTCCAGAAAGTTTTTCAGAATCCTCTTCATTCATTTGACAACCATATGTATGAATATAATAGTGTTTCATTTCTTTAGTATCAGTTTCTTTCATATTATCTAATAATTTATAATCAAATTCTTTAGCCATTACTAATTCCTCCATTGTTATTTATGTAAAATCAAATCTCAATGTATTATAACATAAAATTTTGTAAAAAATAAAGAGTAAAAGCTTTAATAGCTTATACTCTTTTACTCATAATTAAAAAAAATAATTAAAATCATATAATTTTATCTATCTTTCCCACTTATTAATAATAGATTTAGATTTAAATCCTATCCAATTATACAATTTTAGGGCACTATAATTATTTTCTTCTACTCTAATAAACAATTCATTAATTTGCATTTTTTTTGCGGCATTAATCAATTCATTTAATAGTATTTTACCAAATCCATATCCTCTAAATTCTTTAAGTATTCCAAAATTAACTACAGTATACATATCACGATTAAATATTATTTGGCCATAACCTATTGCAATATTATTTAATTTTATAAACAAAGATAAGTCTTCCATATAATAATCTTGTTCAATGTCATTTTGTATATCCTCTACTTCTAGAGGAATCCTTGTTGTAGCTGAAAAAACTGAATTTTGAATTTTACATCTTAACTCTTCATCTCTATCTAATAGTACTTTTTCAGTAGTAATATTAATGTTTCTTATATTCCCATTATATAAGTTATTTAAAGAGTTAATTACATTAGAATTATGTTCTAAGCTATTTTTTAAAAGAGCAACTTGAGCTGCTTTATTATAATTACTTAATTCAATATTCATTAATAAAGAGGGTTTAACTTTTTTAAATCCTAAATTTATAAGCATTCTATTAGTATCTTCATCATTACATGTTTCATAAGAGAGAATAGTATTGTTAAAGCTTTTTAAAATTTCTGGACTTAACAAATCAATATATTCAGGTTTAATATATAAAGACCAAACTCTCACTGGCATTTCCACTGGAATTTCATACCATATATAACCTATAACTTCTTTTCTATAAATAAATAGCTTAACAAATTTCTTTAAAAAAATTTTTAGAAAAAATTTTTCGTTTTCATAGTATTCAAAAAAGTTTTTATCATAATTTTCTTTACTAAATCTCTCTAAATTTAAGTTTTTAAAATTCTCAAAATTATTACTGGATAACCTTTCTAATAATACCATACATAACCCCTAAACTTAACTTTCTAATAATCCCCTTATAGATAAAAAGATTACACTTATATATATGTGTAATCTTTCTTTATATTGCTAAAATTATTGTGCATCTTTAATGCTTAAAGCAATTCTTTTGTTTTCTTTATCAATACTTAATATTATGCATTTTACTTCTTCGTTAATGCTTAATACTTCAGATGGATGTTTAATATGGTCATGACTTATTTTTGATATATGAACTAATCCATCAATACCTGGTTCTAATTCTACAAATGCACCAAAATCATTGATTCTTACAACTTTTCCTAAAACAGCTGAATTTACAGCATATTTTTCATCTACTACGCTCCATGGTTCTGGAGTTAAAGCTTTTATACTTAATGATAATTTCTTTTCAGCCTTATCTAAGCTTAGTATTTTAACATCAACAATTTCACCAATTTTTAATACTTCTTCACATGAGTTAATATGTTTCCAAGAAATTTGTGATAAGTGAATTAATCCGTCAATTCCGTTGATTTCAGCAAAAGCACCAAATTTTGTAAATCTCTTAATTTCTGCTTTTACTACATCTCCTTCATGTAATGATTCCCATGCTGCAGCTTCTTTTTCTGCTTTAGCTTCTTCTAAAATTACTTTTCTTGAAGCTACAATCTTTGAAAGATTATCTCTTGAAAAGTCTATTAATCTTACATTTAATGTTTTTCCAACTAAGCTTTCTTTATCTTCAACATATTTAATATCTATTTGTGAAGCTGGTATAAATATTCTAACACCATTATAATAAGCAACTAAGCCTTTTTCTTTAGCATCTTTTATAACAACTTCAAATTCAGCTTTTGTATTGAATAGCTCTTCAAGCTTTTCTAAAGTAGATTCCTTTTCATATTCTAATCTTGATAATACAACGTAATTATCTTCATTTTTTAATTTTATAACTTTGGCTTTAATTTTGTCGCCTACTTTTAAGTTTTCTAAAACTGAATTTATTCTGTCCTCAGATGCTAATTCTTTAAAAGGAATAACACCATCAGATTTATATCCTACTAAAGATATTTGTAATTGACTATCTTTAATTGAAAGTATTTCACCTTCAACTTCATCACCTATACGAAATCTTCTATCCATTTCATTCATTAAAATTAATTGTTCTTCCATTTTTAAAATCCCTCCATAATATTGATTACTTCTTTTATAATCCAATCTGGAGTTGATGCTCCAGCTGTTACCCCTATAGTTTTTATATCTTTATCTTTTAAAATATCTTTTGAGATTTCTTTAGCATTTTCAATGTGAATAGTATTTTCACAATTTTTCTTAGCTATTTCATATAACTTTGTTGTGTTTGAGCTATGTTTTCCACCTACTACAACCATAAAATCAACTTTTTTTGATAATTCATAAACACTTTTTTGTCTTTCTTCTGTTGCTGCACAAATAGTATTAAATGATTTTAAATCATCATAAGTATTTATTGATAGGTTATTAATAGTTTTATCCCAATTTTCTTCTTTTTCGGTAGTTTGAGATACAACACATACTTTTCCAGATAATTTTTCATTAAAACTACCATCTTTTGTAATGATAGCAGAATCATTACACCAGCCATTAATTCCTATTACTTCTGGATGATTTTCATCTCCTAAAATAACAATTTTGTAACCTTCATTTGAAAATTTATTTACTTTCTTTTGAATATTAGTTACGAAAGGACATGTTGCATTAATAACAATAAGTCCTTTATCAGTTAAATAATCAAAAACTTTTTTTGATACACCATGAGATCTTATTAAAATAACATCTCCTTCATTTAGTGTATCAACATCGGTAATATCTATAGCATATATATTATTTTCTTCTAAATAATTAACTACATCACTATTGTGAATTAACGGACCTAATGTATATATTTTTTTATTATACTTATTTTGAGTTTTGATTGCTTCATCTACAGCAAGCTTAACTCCAAAGCAAAAACCAGCATTTTCAGCTAATAATACTTTCATAATATTTCTCCTATGTTTAAAATATTCTTCTTATCTATTGTAAGGCATTTTCTATAAAATTACAAATTATTTCAGTTACTTCATTAATATTATAGTTTGAACTATCAATTTCTATTGCATCATCAGCTTTTCTTAAAGGGTCTACTTCTCTATTACTATCAATATAGTCTCTTTTGATGATATCTTCTAGTAGCTTGTCATAACTAACGTCTAAACCTCTATTAACTAATTCTATAAATCTTCTTCTAGCTCTTTCTTCTGGTGTTGCAGTTAAGAAAAATTTGAATTTTGAGTTTTTAAGTACTACAGTACCAATATCTCTACCATCCATAATTACATCATATTTTTCAGACATCTTTCTTTGTAAGTTTACAAGCTTAGCTCTTACTTCAGGAATAGAAGCATATTCAGAAACAATTTCACTTATTTCTGGAAGTGTAATTTCATCTTGAATATTAACGCCATCTAATATTAAATCGTCATTTTCAAAATGCATCTCCATTTTATCAATCATATTCATTAACGCATCAACGTCAGTTGTTTTAATATTGTTTCTTTTAGCTAATAAAGCCACAGCTCTATAGATTGCACCTGAATTTATATACATTAAATCGAATTTTTTACCTACTAATTTTGCTATTGTACTTTTCCCCGCTCCTGCTGGTCCATCTATCGCTACAGATATTCTCATAATAATTATCCACCTTTCAAACATTTACATCTATCTTATGTACTAGTACATTATAATATTAAAAATAAAATTTCTCAATAATAAAGGAAATTAGACTCACTTAATTGGAATTTTAAGTAAGTTTAATTTAATAAGTTAAAGATTTAAAATCTAGCTTAAATGCTACTTCCTGCTATATATCCTGTTGATAATGCGATTTGCACATTATATCCTCCAGTAAAGGCATCAACGTCAATAACTTCACCTGCAAATGATAAATTTGATATTATTTTTGACTTCATCGTTGATGGATCAATTTCTAATGTATTTACACCACCGGCAGTCACTATTGCTTCTTCTATAGGGCGAAGGCCTTTAATTTTAGCTTTAAGATTTTTAAGAAGGTAAACAAGATTCTTTCTTTCTTCTTTTGTAATTACATTGACTTTCTTATTTTCAGGTATATTTGAGAGTTTAATAATTAAAGGAATCATTTTTTGTGGTAATAAATCATCTAAAGAATTTTTAAATTCTTTATTTTGATATTTTAAGAAATCCTTTTGTAATCTCTTATCAAGTTCACTTTCATTTAAAGCTGGCTTTAAATCTAACGAAACTTCATAATTACCATCATTTTTTACATATCTTGACCCACTTAATACTAATGGCCCTGACATTCCGTAATTAGTAAACATCATTTCACCTTGATTTTTATAGACTACTTTATTATTTTTTAAAATACTTAAAGATATATTTTTAAGAGATAATCCCATTAACTCCTTAAGCCATGGCTCATTTAGTTCAATTGGAACTAAAGAAGGTTTTAAATCTATAATTGTATGTCCAAGAGATTTAGCAAACTTTTGCCCTTCACCTCTAGAACCTGTTAGTGGATAAGAAGCACCACCAGTAGCTAATATGAAATGATCTCCATTTAACTTTGTGGTATTATTTATCTCTACTCCAGTTATTTTATCATTATTATAAATGATATTAGTTACTTTTGAATTTAATTTAACTTGTACATTAGCTTCTTTTAAGCCAATTGAAAGTCCCTTAATTATGTCAGAAGATTTATCTGACATTGGGAAAATACGACCACCACGTTCAGTTTTTAATTTAATTCCTGCATTTTCAAAGAAATTTATAGTATCTTCATTTGTATATGAATATAAAGCACTATATAAAAAATGAGGATTACCTGGAATATAGTCGAAAAATTCACTTATATCCTTTGCATTTGTAACATTACATCTTCCCTTTCCAGTAATAAATAACTTTTTACCTATTCTATCATTACCATCTAAAAGAATTACATTATGTTTTTTTGATGCGTGAATTGCTGCCATTATTCCAGCAGGACCAGCACCTATAACTATGACTTTTGCCATTTAAAGTCCTCCTATATTATTTGTTTATAATAACTAAAGGAATTAACAAATGTTAATTCCTTTTTATTGAAATTTAATCATCACCAACATTACGATTATTGTATGAATAAACATTATATTCTTGCCATATTTCTTCAAGACTGTTAAACGTTGATGAAATATTATCTTTTTCTCTCATTCCCACTGCAATTATTAATGCATTTATTACTGATAATGGAGCAACTAATGAATCAACAAAAGATGCCATATTACTTTGTGCAATTAGTGCATAATCTGCTCTAGTTGCTAGTGGAGATAAAAAGCTATCAGTAACTGCAACTACTCTTGCACCTCTATCTTGTGCAAAAGCTAATGCATCTATAGTTCTGCTTGCATAACGTGGGAACCCTATTCCTATAACTAAATCGCCTTCACCTACATTAATCATTTGTTCAAAAATATCGGAAATACCATATCCAACAGTTTTTACATTTTGTAGGATAATATTTAAGTAAAACCCTAAAAATTCAGCTAATGCCATAGAACTTCTTAATCCTATAATATAAATTCTTTTTGCTGCAAAAATATTATTTACTACATCTTCAAATGTATTATAATCTATTTTTTCCATTGTAGCTCTTATATTTTCCATGTCAGCTTTTAATACACCTTTTAAAGCATGACCTTCAGTAATATAATCACTAGATAATTCTAATCTTTGTACTGTAGTTAATTTATTTTTAATTAACTCTTGAAGCGATTTTTGAAGTTTAGGATATCCTGAAAAACCTAATTCTATTGCAAATCTTACTACAGTAGATTCTGAAACTCCAACTGAAACACCTAGTTTTGCGGCAGTCATAAATGCTGCTTTATCATAATTTTTTAATATGTATTCAGCAATTAGCTTTTGCCCTTTACTAAGCCTTGGAAATCTCATTTGAATTAATTTCATTAAATCCTTTGATTCATCGTTGTTAGTTCTTTCCATTATTTCATTCTCCTATTTCAATTAACTTCAATCATTTTAGCATTTTTTATTAATATAATCAATGAAATAATTAATCTGAAATACAAAAAAATGCAAGTAAAATAAATTGAAATTCAAATAATAATTATTTTTTCTCAATTATCATTAATAGTGGTGATGTGCTAGATCTATTTATACATTCATGTATCATTACACCATACTTGCTTTTAGGCAAATTCTTGGCAAAGTTAATAATGCAATTTTCCTCATCTTTACCTTCATTATGCCCCCTGTAAATAGCTATTGATATAATACCATTTGATGTTAGTAAATCTAATGATTTTTTTATACTTTCTAAGCTTGATTCTGCAAGTGTAGTTATGTTTTTATCTCCACCTGGAAGATATCCTAAATTATAGCAAACACAATTTATTTGTTCTTTCACAAAGCTATCGATTTTGGCATGTGATTCATTTATAATTGTTACATTATTATTCTTATCAACATATTTATCACAAGCACTCTTTTGAATTTCAAAAGCATACACTTTCTTAAAATTATTTGATAAAAAGTCACAATCATAACCATTTCCTAATGTAGCATCTACAGCTATATCTTTAGTTGTAATATACTCTTTAATAATATTGTGAGAAAGTAAACTCACATCAGATACATATTTAAACATAAAAAACTCCTATAAACTTTTTATATAATTTAACTCTTCAGAAGTTAAATTTCTCCATTGACCTTTTTTTAAGTATCCAAGTTTTATATTTCCTATAGAAACTCTTTTTAAGCTTATTACTTCATGATTTAAAGAAGCACACATCTTTCTTATTTGTCTGTTCTTTCCTTCATGTATTGATATTTCAACAGTAGATATAATTTCGTTGCTATTCTTTCTTGAATTAAAAGATTTTTCTTCAGAAATTACATCTATTTCAGCCTCTGCAGTTACATATCCTCCAATATCTATTCCGGATTTAAATTTCTTTAAATCACTTTCAGTAAATTTTCCTCTACATTCAGCTATATACTTTTTCTTTATAGCTACTCTAGGATGAATTATATTATTGTATATACTTCCGTCATTAGTTAATAAAAGCAAACCAGAACTATCATAATCTAATCTCCCGATTGGGTAAATTCTTTCATCTACATTCACTATATCTAATACAGTTTTACGACCTTTTTCATCTTTAGCAGAAGTAATATAACCTTCTGGTTTATTAAGCATAATATATACTTTTTTTTCTTCTATTTTTATAATTTTATCATTAAACTCTACAGTATCTTTTTCTGGATCAATTTTTGTACCTAATTCCTTAACCACAACTCCATTAACCTTAACTTTACCTTCTAAGATTATTTCTTCACATTTTCTTCTAGAAGCTACACCACATTGAGCCATGTACTTTTGTAATCTTTCTTCCATCATTTTCACTCCGTCTCTTAATATTCAAGGTAATTATATATTTAATATTAAATTAATACAACTATATCTTTAATTACATAAAGAAAAGGTGAGCTAAAGTATATTTTATGTAAAAATAATCGATTAATGGATTATTTTATGATAATATATAATTATTACTATTTTTATAAATATTAGTTATGAAAGAAAAGGGGCTAGATATTATGCATTTAGAAAGAATTATAAATGTAAGAGAAAACATAAAGGATACAGTTGTAAAAACACCATTATTATATAGTAATATTTTTAGCGAAATGTGTAAAAATAATGTTTATATGAAATGTGAAAATTTACAATTAACTGGTGCATATAAGTTAAGAGGTGCATTAAATAAAATAATATCATTAAATGAAGTAGAAAAATCAAGAGGTGTTATTTGTTCTTCTGCTGGAAATCATGCACAAGGAGTTGCATATGCTTCTTTATTAGCTGGTGTTAATGCAACCATAGTAATGCCTGAAACTACACCATACTTAAAAGTAGAATCAACTAAAAATTATGGTGGAAATGTTATTTTACATGGAAAGTGCTACGATGATGCATTTATGAAAGCTAAGTCTTTAGAAGAAGAGGAAAAAAGAGTATTTATACATCCTTTTGATGATATGGACGTAATTTATGGACAAGGAACAATTGCCTTAGAGATTTTTGAGGATATAAATGATTTTGATTATTTAATAGCTCCAATTGGTGGAGGTGGATTAATAAGTGGACTTAGTCTTGCTGCAAAAGAACTAAATCCAAATATTAAAATAATTGGGGTCCAAGCCGAAGGAGCTCCTTCAATGGCATTAAGTATAAAAAACAATAAAATTTGTACATTAGATTCTGTAAATACACTTGCAGATGGTATTTCTGTTAAGACACCTGGGAATCGAACATTTGAAATAGTAAAAGATTATGTTGATGAGATTATTACTGTTTCTGAAAGTGAAATAGTTGAAGCATTTCTTTTGTTAGCTGAAAAGCATAAATTATTAGCTGAAGCTTCAGGAGTAGTTACTTTAGCAGCACTTAATAAATTAAATGTTCAAGATAAAAAGGTATGTTGTATTATAAGTGGAGGTAACATAGATATGTTAACTATATAATCACTTATCAATAATGGCTTAGTATCTAAGGGTAGATTACTTTGTTTTTCTGTTGAGCTTAAAAATGTTCCAGGTGAATTACTAAAAATATCTGAGATTTTAGCTAAAGAAAATGCAAATGTAGTGAAACTTGAACATAATCAATTTAAAGCAATTAATAGAATTCATAATGTATTATTAGAAGTAACAGTTGAAACTAATGGACATGAACATATACAAAATATCTTAAGTGCTTTTAAGCAAAATGATTATCAAATAAATGTTATGTATTAAAAAATAGGATAATGTTTTTACATTATCCTATTTTTTATTAAACACCGTATTTTTTATAATATTCTGCTATAGCCTCTTTAATAGTATCGTCAATATATATAGTTCCGTCTATTTCTCTATTATATAAATATTCAACTACTTCTGCCATAGTTACTATTGGATAAGTTGTTATACCGAAAGCTTCTTTGATTTCTGATTGAGCAGATTGTTCTCCCTTTCCTTTTTCCATTCTATCTACTGAAATAACTAATCCACATATTTCAACATCGCCTTGAGCCTTTAATATTGGTGCAGTTTCATAAATTGAAGTTCCTGCAGTCATAACATCTTCAACTATAACTACTTTTTTTGTATTATCTAATTTTGCTCCTAGTAAAATACCACCTTCACCGTGATCTTTAACTTCTTTTCTATTAGAGCAATACTCTACATTAGTTCCATATAATTTATTCATAGCTATAGCTGTTGTAACAGTTAATGGAATTCCTTTATAAGCAGGTCCGAACAATACATCAACTTCTGTACCTATACGTTCTTTAATTGTTTGAGCATAGAACTCCCCTAGTTTCTCAAGTTGTTCTCCAGTTGTATAATTTCCAGTGTTAATAAAGAAAGGTGTTTGACGACCACTCTTTGTAACGAATTCCCCAAATCTTAAAACATTACTTTTAACCATAAATTCTATAAATTCTTGTTTATATTTTTGCATAGAAAACAACTCCTCTTATATGTATATTTTTCTTAAATATTGTAACATTATTCGTAAAAAAAAGCCAATAAAATTTATATGATTTTAATATTTAGAGAATTTATGGCAATAATTCTATATATAACTATATATCGGAGGAGTCTATGAGAAAAAAAAGAACATTATTTATTATAATTATTTTAATAACTTTAATTATAGGAGTTTTAAATTCAATACGTTTTAAGTTTTTATATGAGGTTCTTAAATTAAGTAATAGTTTAGCAACTATATCAAGCGATTTTTATAGTGAACCTATAAAAGATATAACCTATAAGGATATTATTTATAAAAGGAATGATGGTGAAACACTAAAATTGGATTTGTATATTAATGAAGAAATAAAGGATCCAAAGCCTGTAATTATTTATGTATTTGGAAACGGATGGGTGTATGGAGATAAGGTTATACCAGAGGCTATTTCATCAATAATTGATTTGCTAAAAGATGAAGGGTTTGCTGTTATAAGTACATCTTATGAATTAATGGATGATGAAGTGATATTTGATAAGCAAATATCAGATGTAAAAGATACAATAAGATGGGTGTATAAAAACAAAGATAAATATAATTTTGATGTAGATAATATTGGACTTATTGGACCATCAGCTGGTGCACAATTATCAATGATTGCAGCTTTTTCCGATGATGATGAATTTGTCGGAGACGTTTCACTAAAAGAATATCCATCAAAGGTAAAATATATAGTTGATTTATTTGGACCTTCGGATTTAAGTAAAATTAATTTAAGTGCAGGGCCAAGCGAGATTGTTGATAACTTTACTGCAGAAGATATAGAAAGTTATTCGAAATTATATAGTCCTATTAATTATATTAAAGAGGATTTGCCAGATACTTTGATAATACATAGTAAAAAAGACAATATAGTTCCATACGATACTTCCGTTGAATTATATGAAAGTGGAATAGAGTTAAACAATAAATTTGATTTTTATACCTTAGAAAATTGTACTCACTATTTAGAAAACTTATCTAATAAGGAAGCTTTAGGACTTTATATGAATATTATTGATTTTATTCTTTCTGAAAGCAAATAATCAAATAAGAAGTCATTATATTTCTTAACGACTTCTTATTTTTATTTAAAAGAAATTGTTTATATAATCATACTTATTGGGACAACTAGTAAAGACTCCCCTGGAACTTTAAATCGTGGTTGTTCTGGTAAATAAATTCCATTGCTGGACAATTTCTGCATTAAGGGAGAACAACAGCTTAAAAAGTTTTCATAAAAATTTGCTTGTCCTGATTTTCTTAGTAAATGAATACAATGATTACTATCACATTTTCGTATAACTTTTCCTACTACTGTACAAGGACATTCTTCCCCCTCATAAATATTTGCATAAGTACTAACAAAATTATTATTATTTACTGTTAGAACAACATCTATATTTCCACATTTAATAATCATATCTTGACTGTTATTAACAGTTAAAAGTGATTTTAAGTAATCCACTTGTTTATACATGGTATTATAATTAATCAGTGAATTATTTAATTCATTAGAAGAATTACATATACAATTTAAATTATCAGTTCCTAAACTAGAAAGTAAATTTGATAGGCTATCTATGTATGACACCATAGATTCATTAGTAATATTACCACTTAATTTAATATAATCTCCAGCACTTATACTATCAATTGAAGAATATTCGGAGAATTCTTTAATTAAATTAGCTTCATTTAAACCTTGTAATAATTGCTGATGAATTTCAAAAGTTGTATATATTCGTGTCAACTCTTCTTCACGTCTAATAAATCTTCTACCTTCAACAGATTGATTATCCTTATTTAATGTTGTTACAGTATCTGCTTCAGTAAAATTTTTCCCTTTATATCCATCACGCTCGTCGCGAATACATCTATCTTCTCCATAATGTTGGTTAGATCCTTCATTTCCAGTTTTAGCACTTAAGGTTCTATCTTCAATAAATTTAGAAGTTCTTTTTTCTATATAACCATCAATAACTAGTGAATTTAAATTCTTAGTTAATGCTTCGTCTAAATAAATAAGTAAATCAAGAGCATCTGCCAAAGAAGTTACCTCCTTATTAATTAAAAAGCCTCATATTATCTTATTCTAAAGTAGATAATTAAGTACATAATAATGAAAATAAAATACTAACTAGTAATATAATTGCTATTACGAGCAGTGAAACCATTGTTGAAATAGTTATTCCAAAGAATGCTATAAATAATTTTACTCCTGTAAACATTAAAATAAATGCCACTCCATATTTTATATATTTAAACATACTATTTAATTTAGCTAAAAGAAAATATAGGCTTCTTAAGCCTAATATGGCAAAGATATTAGAACTATAAACTATATAAGGATTGGTAGTGATAGAAAAAATAGCAGGTATTGAATCCATAGCAAAAATAATATCTGAACTTTCAATTAATACTAAAATTAATAATAATGGAGTTGCATGCAAAACTCCATTTTTACGTACAAAAAAACATTCACCATATAAATCATCAGTGACAGGAATTATCTTTTTCATAATTTTTAATACTTTACTATCTGAAAAATCAACAGCTTCTTCTTTGTTGAATAGTATTTTTAAACCACTACAAAATAAGAAAAATCCAAAAATATATAGTATCCAGTGAAATGTATTTACAATTGCAACTCCTAAGAAAATAAACATAAATCTTAAGACTATAGCACCAAATATTCCATATGTTAGAACTCTTTTTTGGTATGAGATTGGTATATTAAAAGATGTAAAGACAAGTAAAAATAGAAATAAATTATCTACACTTAAACTTAATTCTATTATGTATCCACCAAGAAACTCTAATCCAGGTTCTGAGCCAAAAATAATATAAATAAAAATATTAACTACAATTGCTAGGCTTACCCATAAAACAAAATTTTTTAATGCACTTCTCGCTTTCAAAATATTTCTCCTTTATAATTAATTCACAGAATAAATATATGATTAAAAGAAGTATTTTATTTGTTAATAATTCAAAAAGTAAGATTAAAATGAAATTTAATCTTACTTTCTACTTTTAATTATCAAATTATAATTATTTTTTAGATTTAACAAAAGTTGATATTATTACATAAAATCATTATTGAATATGACCTTAAACCTGGGATTTGATTGTTAAAAACAGTATTCAAGATTTTCATTCCAGCACTATTTTCATTTGCAATGATATTCCAATAGCCACTACTTGAAGATGGAACATAAGAGTTTACGTCATAATTATCAATATTGGTTCCATTATAAATAACAACAACTTCACCTTTATCATAATTATTTAAATTGATATGCTGTATTAAAACACCACAATTTTCACTATTACCAGCAAAGATAAAATTAATATTATTCTTTATCAGTTCTGTATCTCTAAGTCTAAAATGTGGTAAACTTCTTCTGATTTCAATTAACCCTTTATTATAATTAAATACATCAATAAATTTTTCCTTATCATACCACTTGATGGAGTTTATGTCATCATTACTTTTATAGCTATTATGATCACCTTGTTTTGTTTTTAAAAATTCGGCTCCATATTGGATAAATGGAATACCTTGGGATGAAAATATGATGGACATACCTAAAAGATCCTGTCTAACAAGACTTGAGTTTAAAGGATGATTAGGGATATTTTTTCTATAATCACCAAAGTTCAAGTTTGGATTTTGACTTTTTTCTATTTGATCCCAAAGTGTATAATTATCATGAGCATCGATATAATTAATACTTTCATTTGGGTTTGATGTTAATGTATATATAGAACCTTTCAATCCTTCTATTATGCTCCAAGCAAAATCAGAGTTGCAAGAATTACCATTTATAAATCCACAAGAAGGATTATTATTTCCTCTAATTGCATCCCTAAAAGTATCATTAAATACAGAAAAATTTTCATTTTTTTGTGACCCTTTATAAGTACCATTAACTAATGGTGAACTACCACCTTTCCATGGCTCGCCATATATTAAAAAGTTTTTATCTATCTTAGTTGCTTTACGTACAATTTCCTTTGTAGTGTCAATATCTAATAGTTCCATTAAGTCAAATCTTATTCCATCTATTTTATAGTTTTTAATCCAATGCATGCATGAATCAATAATAAACTTTCTAACCATAGGCTTTTCGGAAGCAAGTTCGTTTCCGCAACCTGAACCATTTGTATATCGTCCTAAATGATCTGTTCTAAAATAATAGCCTGGAACTATATTATCCATGTTAATAGTGCACATCATATGGTTATAAACCATATCCATTACTACTCTTATTCCTTTTTCATGAAATTTCATAATCATTTGTCTTAATTCTATTATTCTTGTTACAGGATTATAAGGATTACTGCAATAACTGCCTTCAGGTGCATTGAAGTTTTTAGGATCATATCCCCAATTTCGGTTATTAGAACTTGGAAAACGTTCATCTACAGAACCAAAATCAAATACAGGCATTAAATGAACATGTGTTACTCCTAACTCACATAAGTGATCTATTCCTGTCTTAATAGATTTAGCACTATAAGGATTTCTATATACTGTATTTTCTTCTGCTGCTCCTAAATAAGTACCTCTCAGGCCATCAATTACACCTGAACTTTTATCGATAGTAAAATCCCTAATATGCATTTCATAAATAATAGAATCATCTTTATTAATTAATGGAGGAATATTATGATTAATAAATCCTATAGGTTTAGTATTTCTTTCATTAATATCTAATACATATCCTTTATCACCATTTACAGAAACTGAATTTGCATAAGGATCAACTGCATAAGTTACATTTTCTACAATTTCTCCATTTACATCTACATCCCTAAAATAAAGTTTATATAAATAATACAAACCATCTGCATCTTCTTTATTTATAACTGTAGAATAAACTCCTGTTTTATAATCATAAGTCATTTGATATTTAGTTACATCATCTTCATGACTTATATACCAATCCTCAAATAATAATAATTCTACCTTTATGCTTGTGGGAGCCCATATTTTAAATGAAATTGAATCATTTAAATAAGTAACTCCAAGATCATCTTTAGAATAATAAAATTTATCTAAGTAATCACGCATAATAACTTTATAAGGCCTATAAGCGTTAGTGGCTGATACTAACAATAAGTCATTTGCATGAATATGACGAGGGAGATTTGTTATAATTATTTTATTTCCTCTTATAATTGAAGAGGTACCCTCTATCTTTTCACCATTTAAATAAAGTTCAAAATCAATGCCTAATAAAGGCTCGCTAGTAAGATAAATTTTAACTTTATTAGCATTATCCATTACGGCAAATTTTATATTAGTTTGACTTGCAACTAATGCATCTCTAAGTGATTTATAACTTCTGTTATCTCCATGGATAATGTAAATATCCTTATAATTACCTTTTAAATCATAAGTAATGGTTTGTTCTGACCAATAATTTATCCAATTATTACCCCACTGCTTTTTTCTTACAATTAAGTAATCATCATTAATATATGTTGAAAAGCCAAAGTCTGTATTATAATTAAAATTTTTCTCTTCACCAGAAGAATTCTCGCTAAAGCTCCAACAATTCCAAATAAAATCATTTCCTTGATAATTGCTATCTTCTATATAAAAATGAACTAAAGTACCTTCATAATTATTATTTTTAACCTTAATTTTTTTAGTTGAATTGTACTCATTATTTATAGAAGTTCCATTAATAATAATTTCATATCCTTCTGGAACATTTTTATCAACAAATAAATAATTATTTTTGATTTCTATGCCAGGATAACTATTTTCTATGGACCAATTCATTTCTGTAAGAGAAATTCTACCGTATAGTCCACTACAAACCCCTAGTAATTCTACGGGTCTTTTATAAGTTACTACATTACTAGAAGAATAAATTTTTAAGACGTCCTTTATAGGTTCCCAAATAAAACTAAAGCTATTTTTTTCGCTACCTTCTGAATCTACCCATAATTCATTTCCATCAGTGTCAATTAAAATATATTTATATTTATATTTTCCAGGTTTCAATTTATTTGGAAATTTAACTTCTTTCATCATTTTTAATAAACCATCACGTGTATCTAATTGCCATGTTAGCTTATATTCATCAGATTTATTCCAATTATTAAAATCACCAACTACATATGCATAAATACATCCATCATATTGTGCTGTAAAACGTATAGTATTGGAAATAGGACATAAATCAATTGAATACGTACCTTTAGGATTATCGTTTATTTCAATTTTTTCAATATAATCTGTACTTTTCATATATTACCTCTCAAATTAATTCTCGACTAAAGTTCAATATTTAATACTTATGAACAATAATTTTATTTTATTAAATATTCTCTAAAATAATTGTACCATTTTTTCTATTTTTTTCATATATAATAAAAAACAAGATAAATTACTATTTTATCTTGTTTTTTATTTAAATTTAATAATTGATTATTCGACTTGTGTTAATAATCTTCTCATTACATCTTTTAATTTATTATTTCCAAGTTCTTCATTAGCCATAACAAATACTGCTTTAATATCATTATCAGATGGTTCCCATTTATAAGCTTTAAAGTCCATAATTGAGTCTTCAGGTAAGTATTCTTCTAATTCAAACCCAAGTTCCTCTGTTGTTGCCATATACTCTTCAAATAAAGAATCTTCATCTTCTTCATTAATATTTATACTTTCACTTATTTCTTCATTTAACATATCAATACTAACACTTAAGTTAAAGGCAACAATATCCTCTCTTTTAGAACCTTTACTCATATCTTTAATAACTTTAAATTCAGTATTTTCTTCAATAATATTTTTTATATCATTGCTATCTAAAACTCTATTTCCAAATGCAATATACATAATATTTCCTCCTTAGATTAATGCTTAATTATATAAATAATAATTTCATATCTAATATATTAAACACATAAAATATTATTTATAATGTATCAAAAGCAAGAGTAAATTTCAATATAAATAAAATATATTATAAAAATAAAGAGCAAATATGCTAATATATTTGCTCTTTTAGAAATTATACAGTTAAAACCCTTTTTAATGATACATTAATAGCATGATATAGAATAAATCCACCTATTGTATTAATTACTAAAGCAGGTATTACAACTGTAACAAAAAGAAGTGAGAAACTTGCTGGTAATCCTACTATAAATTTTGCTGATAATAAAAATGTAGTGCCACTAACTAATGTTCCAATTGGAAAAACTAATAAAACCAAGATGTTTTTTTCAAGTTTAGTGTTTAGTTTAGTTAAATGTGATATTTTATTTATTATTATAATAACTAAAAACATTACATTTACAGTTACTATTTTATCTATAATATTTGGTAATTGACCTCCAGGAAACTTAGTTGTTAATGCTGTAAATACTCCTGTTATTATAGCGCAAATAAGAGATGTTTTATAATCATTATCATTTATAATCATTATAATAAATAACATTGCTAATGCAAAATCAGGTTGCATTGGTAAACCTAGAGCTGGAGTAATTTGATGTAATATGGCACCTATTGCTAATAGTAGTGCATTCATAACCATTTTTTTTGTATTTAAATTTCTTTTCATTTTGAATTCCCCCTAAACATAAATAACTTTTATTAAGATTTTTTACTATTATGAATTTAACAAAACTTCATGCCATATTAATCACCTCCTTATAAGCAATAAAAAAACTCCGTCCTAAAAATAGGACGGAGTATATAATCCGCGGTACCACCTAATTTATGAAATTTAAGTATATAAATTTCATCACTTAATCCAAGTACTATCATACTTGTCCTACTATAACGTGTAGGTTACGGTTTCCGGTACTAAGCATTGCTTTCCCTTTACTTCTCAAAGGCCCATTCATATAACTCCTTCTTGTTAAGATCTCACCATCCTTAACTCTCTTTAATGAAGCTAAGATATATTACTATCCCTTATCTATGAATTTTAAAATTTAAATTTAATACTATTATATCCATAATTTAGAAAAAGGTCAATGGTTATTAAAAAACTATTTTATAGTTATATTTGATGTTGTTGGAAATAAATTATTATAAAATTTATCAAAACCATCATCTTCTATAATAACCTCTTCTTTATCATTAACATAAAACTTATTCATTGTACTTATAATTAAATCAAATTTCTTTAAGTTATTTTCTTCAAGTAAAACAGTGTAAAGATATGATAAATGATTTTGCATGTACTTTTGTAGATTTGTTGCTTCTTCTTCAGTAATCTTACCTTCTTTAACTAATTCCTTAATTGGACCGTTATTTAAGGCAAAATAAGCAGAAGCTTTAGAAATATTAGCTATGTATTCTTGTGGTTTCTTTGTATTCATCTTTTTTATCCTTTCTAACCCAGCTTAAAATAATTATATTAATCGATATAAAATATTTTATATT
>JABLTS010009826.1_pt1 | contig 20113 bp, 14 predicted proteins | sample 7160081 | NCBI WGS metagenome assembly JABLTS01 (sample SAMN14651231, study PRJNA627086) | human gut metagenome | isolation source: feces | host: Homo sapiens | reverse complement strand
CCTGAGCCAGCATCATGGCTGTAGCACAGGAACTGCTGAGCCCGCTTGACATCGGAATGTGGACGATCTCATCATACCCGTTATTCATCAAAAGGTCATCCCACAGAGACATGACTGCATCCGGTGAAGGCTGGGACGTTGAAACATCCGCATCTCCCGTCAGCTTCTCATAAAACTGTTCCTGCGTCAGGTTAATATCCTCAAAATACGGCTGTCCATCTATATCAAAAGGCATCGGTAATACATAAACGCCAAGCTTCTTTCCTTCTGCCTGGGTGATGCCGCTGTTACTGTCTGTCACAATAGCGATTCTTGCCATCGGCCAATCCTCCTTATATTCAAAAAAATTCTATACCTGTCTAATATACCGTAAAAATCGCTATTTTGCAAGGATATCCGCCTTTTTCTTGACAAGGAGGCCCTGTTCACGCTAAAATATCAGAGATTGAATGGAGGATTTAAAATGGCTGATTTTAAAAAGGAAATAGAACGACGCCGTACATTTGCAATTATTTCCCATCCCGATGCCGGTAAGACGACATTGACAGAGAAGTTTTTGCTCTATGGCGGTGCCATCAATCTGGCCGGCTCCGTAAAGGGAAAGAAAGCAGCAAAGCATGCTGTCTCCGACTGGATGGAAATTGAGAAGGAAAGAGGTATTTCGGTTACTTCTTCCGTTATGCAGTTTAACTATAAAGATTATTGTATCAATATTCTGGATACACCGGGACATCAGGATTTCTCTGAAGATACCTACCGTACACTGATGGCGGCAGATTCTGCCGTCATGGTTATCGACGCATCCAAGGGTGTTGAGGCTCAGACTATCAAGCTTTTCAAGGTTTGTGTGCTGCGCCATATTCCGATTTTTACATTTATCAACAAGCTGGACCGTGAAGCCCAGGACCCATTTGACCTGATGGAAGATATCGAATCCGTCCTCGGCATCCATACATGCCCGATCAACTGGCCTATCGGCAGCGGTAAGGAGTTTAAGGGTGTCTATGACCGTCAGACACGCCATATCCACGCCTTCACAGAGAATAATAACGGTATGAAGGCCGCATCTGACAAGGATCTGACCATGGACTCTCCTGAACTTGAGCAGGAACTTGGATCCGAACTTTATGAAAGACTTGTAGATGATATTGAACTTTTAGATGGTGCCAGCGATGAACTGGATATGGATCTTGTCTCCAAAGGTCAGCTCTCACCTGTTTTCTTTGGTTCTGCTCTGAATAACTTCGGTATTGAGCTTTTCCTGAATTACTTCCTGGAAATGACAAGCTCTCCGTTGCCGAGAATGTCTGACTCCGGTCTCATCGATACCTTCAGCCCGGACTTTTCAGCTTTTGTATTCAAGATCCAGGCCAATATGAACAAGGCACACCGCGACCGAATCGCTTTCATGCGTATCTGTTCCGGCAAGTTTGATGCTGACAAAGAAGTTTATCACGTACAGGGTAAGAAGAAGCTCCGTCTTTCCCAGCCGCAGCAGCTGATGGCTCAGGAACGTAAGGTTATCAGCGAAGCCTATGCCGGAGATATCATCGGTGTCTTTGACCCGGGTATTTTCTCCATCGGAGATACCGTCTGCGCACCCGGCAAGAAATTCGCCTTTGAAGGTATTCCGACTTTCGCACCTGAGCATTTTGCCAAAGTCCGTCAGGTAGATACCATGAAGCGTAAGCAGTTCATCAAAGGTATCTCCCAGATTGCCCAGGAAGGTGCCATCCAGATCTTCCAGGAATACAACACCGGTATGGAAGAGATCATCGTCGGCGTTGTCGGTGTCCTTCAGTTCGACGTTCTGAAGCACCGTCTGCTCAATGAATACGGCGTTGAGATCCGTCTTGAACCAATGCCTCACGAATACATCCGCTGGATTGCCAATAAGGATGAAATTGAGACAAACAAGATTATCGGCACATCCGATATGAAGCGTATCAAAGACCTCAAAGGCAACCCGCTGCTGCTCTTTGTTCATGAATGGGCTGTTCAGTCCGTTTTGGATAAGAATAAAGGCCTTGAGTTGTCCGAGTTCGGCCGCTGGTAGGTTATATCATAAAAAAGAAAAATCCCCCATTGAAAACAACGCGCACCCGCACGAAACGTTTTCAATGGGGGATTTTTCTTTTTTATCACATGGCTTTCTGAGCGGCCGAACGCAAACAACCATGCTAATAGTCTGTTTCAGTTGATTTCTCACTAATGCCCCAATAACTCTTGCCCGGTTCCAGTTTAACACCTTTGAGATAAGCCAACTCCGATACCGTGACTAACTGGTATCCTGCATTGACCAGTTCAGGGATCAGTGTCTTGCATGCCTCAACTGTTGTCGGATGGATATCATGCATCAGTATAACAGCACCATCCCAATCCTGGTTTCTGTACCTTTCGACACTGGCAATAACCTTAGACGCATTCAGACTTTTCCAGTCCTCCGTATCTACATCCCACATAATAAAAGGCTGTGATACATTCGCCGGTACAATGTCATTATCAGCCGCGCCATATGGAGGTCGGATGATACGGCAATCTCTGCCTGAATATTTCTTAATCAATTCGTTGGTCGTATCAATCTCATCATGGACACCTTTGGCATCCAGTTTCGTCAGCTGTGCATGGTCATAGCTGTGGTTGCCTACTTCACATCCCAGTTCCACCATACGTTTCAGCAACGGACCTGATTTGTCATTAATATTGTTGCCGACACAAAAAAATGTTGCACGGCTGTCATACTGTTCCAGTACATCCAGAAGATCACTGGTGCCATTCGTATCCGCTGTGCTCGGCCCATCATCAAAGGTCAATGCAATGATCTTCTTGTTCGGGTCATATTTCCTTGTGGACACATAATCCATCAAATCTGCCCTGCTTGAAGAATCCTCCAAAAGCGACTGCATGCTGCCGCCGATCACATACTGGAATTCCTTTGTTATCTGTTCTACAGCACCAACTACATCATGGATCTGTGTTAATTCCTCTTCTGAATACAGTCTCTTTCCGGAACATCCGGTCATAATGCCACATAACAGAATAACAAGCCCAATCATGCCCGCCAGTTTCTTCAGGCTTTTCATTTTATTCTCCCTCTTGCTGCTGCCTGCTCGACAGCAGCTTTTTCTGTTTCTCATCTCGTTTATTCGTTGTCTGTGCATTCGTCTGAAGATTCTCCCTCTTCCGTTTCTTTAGCAGCTTCATCTTCCTGCTCGTTTGCCTCTGCACTTTCTTCCGGTTCAGCGTCTACTTCTTCAGCCCCGCCTTCTGAATCCTCTGTATCTGCACCATCTGGCACTTCATCATCCACTTCCTCAGAAGATGCTGCATCCACATTCTCATCTTCTTCTACAACATGGATGATCTCTGCACCGCATTTCGGACAATAGGACGCATCCTTATCCACCTCTGCCTGACAATTTGAACAGATGACAACTCCCTTCAATAAAGCGGCTCTCTGCTCAGCTTCATTGATCGCATGCTGACAAGATGTAATCTTCTCGCATAACTCTGCCATTTCCTTTGGCATATCGCCATCAGCGTATTCCTCAAAATACAACTTGCCAAGAGATGCATATAATTCTTTCATATCGCCTTCCAACGATACTTTTTTCAGCTTTGCCTTCTGAATCTCAATCGCTGTACTGGATTTCTTCATCACGTTTTCAGAAGTTTTTGCAACTGTGCCTGTTACGCCTGATAAATTTTTCTTAAGTTCATCAAAAAATGCCATAATATTACCCTCCTGTATGAATTGTATGTACTATTTCTGGCTATTGTCGTGTATAGTCAAAAATCTCTTTGTCTCGATTACTATTATATACCTTTATGTACGTCCTGTCATCAGTTCATTGAAAGTTTTCAGAAGATTCAATCTTCCATAGCCCCATGCCCGATCAGGATAGACAACACCTTCTCTGCGAACAGCACCCAATGTCAGATATTTAATGATCTTATGACTGTTCAGCTGAAGATCATTGCCCTTTAAAAGTCCCCATTCCATCAGCAAAGCTGCCGCACCGGCCGTTTGTGCCGCAGCCATGCTTGTTCCTGTCCTGGTCCCGAATCTGTTTCCCGGAACCGGTCCGTATATCTGCACTCCCGGTGCTGCCAGATCCGGCTTTATTTCGTAATCTGCTGTAAACCCTCTTCCCGATGCGGCGTACAAACTGTTATTCGTATCATTATAAGCCGCCACGGATATGCCCTCCGATGCACAGGCTGCATCAGAAAGTGTCACATCCGGATCTGGTCTCAGAAAATATGTCTGATCTGAAATAAATGGTGTCATAGGCAGCCAGATGTGAAATCGTCTGTTCACTGCCAGATTGCCATATATGCGCAGTGACCAGATTCCCTGTGTCGGTTCATCAAATCGCAGAAAAACCACCTGCTGTCCGGAAAGAGATTCAACCATCTGATAATAAACAAAAATTTCCGTCTGATCCAGAATAAAACGAATAGTCTGGCTTCTTCCTGCAATTGGTGTGATCTTCTCAATTCTCTCACCGGCGGGTGACTGAATCCCAATAGTATAGAGATCCGGGTGTATCGACCACAGCTCCAGCGAAAAAGCCCTCTCCCCGGCCCCCACTCTTATCTCAGCCTCTGTATAAGCCGAATCCTCAGGCAGGACGCCCAGAAAATGATGTCTCTTATCTGCCTCTCCGCCCACTGCTGTTACAACACAAACACCGCTGAAACCGGAAATATCATCAATCAGCTGACTCAGATACGACTGGCCCGTATGTCCGCCGCTGTTCGTCCCGACTCCCAGCAAAATGATCACAGGCATCCTGGCTTCCTGTGCCTTTTGAATGCAGTAGCTGATGCCTGCCATAATATCATTCTCCTGATATGCAGGGACATCTGCCGCCGTTCCATAAAACTGCCTCAAATACTGCTTGCATGGCTTCAGCTTGACAATACACAGAGATGCATCCGGTGCTGCCCCCGAAAAATCTTCTGATTCTATCACTCTTCCTGCTGCAACACCGGCTATAAATGTCCCATGCCCGTTTTCATCTTGAGATGGCACAACAGCCAGACTATTCTCTGCAGCCAATGCCCGGTTGATCTGCTCTGAAGTATATTCAGTGCCATATATAAAGCCTTCGGGGCTCTCCCCGTCACGAATAGTCTGATCCCATATGGAATAAATCTTCGTTGTACGGTCCTCATAGGTAAATGCCTGATGCCTGTAGTCGATTCCAGTATCAATGACACCGATCATCACACCTGAACCTCTCAGATTCAGATAAGGTGATCTGTGAAAATATAAAATACCACTCTCTTCCAGTCCGGCTGTCCCCAGAAGACCATATAAAGCCGGCAGCATGCTGATATTGTAGTCAGAAAGTATGTTCTGCATAGATGTATCACCTTCCAGATGCATCACCGCATACCGGCTGCCGATAGCCTCAATGCAGACCGGATGATACGTGCCCGCAATACTTGAAAAGTCCTGAAAATACTCTTTGATATAATCCCGGTAATCCTCACTGTAAATCACATCTTCACAGGATATGTCGTCATAATTCTCTGCCATTTCATTCCCGCCTGTCAGCAGATTCAACAGACTATATGACGCTTACCCGGAAATTATAACCAGCTTCTGCACTTTGGAAATGTATCGACGGTGATAGAAACTGTTAATTGTTCGCTGACGGACTCTCCGGCAATGCAGGTGTTCCGCGCATAGCGATCATCGGACTGCCTTTGCCTTCAATATAGGCTTTGGTAATCGTCACACTGCCGATATTGTCATCCTTCGGGATCTCATACATAATATCCAGCATAAATTCCTCAATGATGGAGCGGAGTGCTCTGGCACCTGTCTTTCTGGCAATTGCTTTATCCGCAATAACACCCAGGGCTTCATCATCAAATCGAAGATCCACCTCATCCAGCGCCAGCAGCTTCTGGTACTGTCTGAGAATAGCGTTCTTTGGTTCCTTCAAAATACGGATCATCATATCACGGTTCAGGCCTTCCAGTGTCACCGTAATCGGCAGTCGCCCGATAAACTCCGGAATCATGCCAAATGCCCGCAGATCATCGATGGTCACCTTGCTGACAATATTCTTATCCTGATCATACTTATCCTTCAGCTCAGCACTGAAACCGATCGAACTGTGTCTGGTCAGACGTTCTTTGACAATATTCTCAAGATCCGGGAATGCACCGCCGCAAATAAATAAAATATTTCTTGTATCAATTGTTACCAGTGGTACCATGGCATTCTTGCTGGTGGCCCCAACCGGTACTTCTACTTCACTGCCTTCCAGAAGTTTCAAAAGGCCCTGCTGTACAGACTCACCGCTGACATCCCGGGCTGTTGTATTCTTCTTCTTGGCGATCTTGTCAATCTCATCAATAAATATAATGCCTCGCTCTGCACGTTCTGTATCATTGTCAGCAGCCGCCAGAAGCTTCGATACGACACTTTCGATATCATCACCGATATAGCCGGCCTCTGTCAGGGATGTGGCGTCTGTGATTGCCAGAGGCACATCCAGAAGTCTCGCCAGCGTCTTGACCAGATAGGTCTTGCCGCATCCTGTCGGACCGATCATCAGAATATTGGACTTCTCAATCTCAATATCATCCATTGTATTTGTTGCCACACGTTTGTAGTGATTATAAACGGCAACTGCGATCGCTTTCTTCGCCTGATCCTGTCCGATAACAAATTCATCCAGCTTTGCCTTCAGAATGTGCGGTGCAGGAATATTCTTTATATCAAATTCCGGATGGGCTTCTTCACCATCCTTCGCCTTCTTCTTCAGCTTCTGCTTCTTCGGGATCTGATTCTGTATATTCATCATATCATCCATATTCAGACCTCCCGGAAAAATATCCTGAATATTCATACCCTGCATCAGATCTGCATAGTTGCTGCCATCCATAACTCTGAAGCTGCGCTCCATACAGTCAATGCAAATGCACATATTGTTCATACCCGGAATATGAAGCATACGTCCTGTCTTACTCTCCGGTCGTCTGCACATATAGCAGACATCTTCGTATTTCTGTTCATCTTCAGTGTCCTTTATATCATCGTTATTATAATCGCTCATTAACTCTGCTCATCCTCCTGTATTACTCTCTATTATAGACCAATCCCTGTCTGTATTCAATTTACAATTTTCTTAATTTTGATTTAAAAAAGGACGCATGAAAAATGAATTAACAATTTCCATACGCCCTTTGGTTATGCAATTCAGCCAATCTTACTGACCATTTGACTGGCCCAGACCGCCCTGACTGTTTCGGCTGCCCTGACCGTTATTCTGACCATTCTGCTGTGTACTCTGGCTGCTGTCTCCGGCATCAGCCTTTGATCCCATGATGGTTGTCAATGTCTGTTCTGTATAATTACCGTTGCTGTCCGGGAACTGTGCTGTAATGGTGACACTGTCGCCCGGTGCACAATTCTGGATCAGTTTCTGAAGGTCTTCCATTGTGGAAACATCTTCACCATTGAATCCGGTAATAATGCATCCTGCCTGCAGACCTGCACGCTGTGCAGCGGAACCGGATGCCACGTTGCTGACATAGATACCGGCTGGTGCATTATAGGCAGATGCCGTATCTTCATCAAGTGTACCGCCTGTAATACCAAGGAATGCCGTTGTCTCATCTGTCTTTGCAACAATTGTACCATCGATGATGCCTTTGGCTGTTTCCAGTGCTGTATTAATAGGAATTGCATATCCCATACCTTCTACAGATGTATCTGAATACTTCACGGTATTCATACCGATCACTTCGCCCTTGCCATTCAGCAAAGCGCCGCCGCTGTTGCCGGGATTGATGGCTGCACTTGTCTGGATCAATGTCATTGTCTTATCTGTCAATGCCACTTCTCTGTTGACAGCACTGATAACGCCTGTTGTTACTGACTGGCCGTAACCTAAAGCATTACCAATGGCAATCGCACTTTCACCGGCTTTCAACTGATCTGAATCGCCCATAACCATAACTGCGATAGCCTTCTTTGTATCGTCGGATAACTGGGACATATCAATCGTCAGGACTGCCACATCCTTATCCTCATCGTATCCCTTAACCGTTGCTGTAGCTGTGGTTTCATCTGAAAACTGAACGGATACCTCTTTGGCACCTTCAACAACGTGGTAATTGGTCATAACATATAATGTATTGTTCTCTTCGCTGATGATCATACCTGAACCGGCGCCTTTGGATTCCTGTGTGTACTGTCTGCCAAACCAGTCGGTGGAAGTTGATTCAACGGTTGTATTCACAGCTACTATTCCCGGCATAACATTGGCTACAATATCAGACACATCATTGGAATCCGTTGTTGTCACACCTTCTGCCGATGTCTTCACAATCTGAACATTGTAAGAAGGTGAACCGCTGCCGCTGGCTGATGCAGATACACCTGTTGCTTTATTCACACCAAACATCACAGCTGAAGCTGCCAGTCCGAAGACAACGCCGAGACATGCTGCCTTAACCACCGTCTTGCCAAAACCGCCCTTCTTCCGGGAATGATGTTTCTCAGGACCTGAATGGAAATTGCCGCTGCCGCCGTTTCCGCCGTTCCCGCCGTTTCCGCCATTGCCGCCGCTATTCTGTGTCGGATGATAATAGCTGTAATCATTGCCGGCCGCATAAGAACTGCCTGTGCGCGCTGTATTCGTTCTGTTCTCATATGCAGTACCGGATGTATATTCACTTCTTCTGTCTGTATCTGTATATAATGTAGAATTCTTCAAATCCTCTCTTGTCATTCTGTACAATCCGGATCCTTCCGTTCCTTCGTTCTGAGCGGTGCCTGCGGTCTGGTTCTGCTCATTAACATGATTATCAGTTTCTGTATGATCGAATCTATCTTGTTCATCAAATGCCATAATAGACAACCCCTTTCGTCTTTATTTCTTTTATGCCATTATACTACCACCTAATTGTGTTAAGATTGTGAACCAAAAATGAAAACTTTATGTTATCCGATCAATGACAACATTTGCCGATATTTGAGAAAAAGCTTGTCATCTCAACGTTTTTAAGGTATTATAAAAGTTGTTTATGCTTTTTAATATGCATTTCATTTTCATATAACCAATAGAGATTTCTGTCCACGCAGGCATCTCGTACTACAAAGTGAGGATTTCTACAATGAGTAAAAGAAGAAAGAAGAAGAGATCATCCAAGACAAAGCGCTGGGGAATTATCTTCGGCATTGAATTGGTTCTTATTCTTATCCTGATCCCTGTTGTATTTGTCTATGCCAAGCTTTCTCTTATCCAGACAGCCTCTGCAAGTGATGTAGACAAAGCGAACATCGTTATCAACAATGATGTGGATGCCACAACACAAAAAGCATTGAAGGGCTACCGCAATATTGCACTTTTCGGTGTCGACTCCCGTGACGGCTCTCTTCAGACAGGCGCACGTTCTGACAGTATTATGGTTATCAGCATCAACCAGGAGACGAAGGATGTCAAGATTACCAGCATTTATCGTGATACATGCCTGAAAGTACCCGGATATGGTTTTTCAAAAGCCACTCATGCCTATGCCTACGGCGGTGCTGAGCTGTCCATGAGTATGCTGAATACCAACCTTGACCTGGATATCACAGAATTTGCAACTGTTGATTTCGGTGTCCTGGCCAAGATCATCGATGCTGTGGGCGGTATCGATCTGGATATCTCAGATGCCGAATACAGTCTGATCAATCCTCTGATTGATGAACAGAACAGCGTCACCGGTTCTGATTCCGAATACATATCCGGTCCGGGCTACCAGCACGTCAACGGTACACAGGCCACCGCCTATGCCCGAATCCGAAAGATTGACAGCGACTTCAAGCGTGCTGAACGCCAGCGAATCGTTTTATCCAAGGTTTTTGAAGAAGCCAAATCAGCGAATATCGGAACATTGCTGAATATTATCGATACGATTCTCCCTGAAGTATATACCAACATGACGAGCACCGACCTGATTTCCCTCGCCAAGGATATCTTCAACTACAACATTGCCGATCAGACCGGTTGGCCATTTGAGAAAGAAACAGGCTCTCTCCCTTCAGACGGATTGAGTTATGTCTTTGCAGACAGTCTTGAACAGAACGTCACAGAGCTACACAAATACCTCTTTGACAATGAGGATTATACCCCTTCTTCTACTGTTTCTGATATCAGCTATGAACTTTATTGCGAAACCGGTTATTAAACCCAAAAGGCGCTTCCTTCGCGGAAACGCCTTTTCTTCATTTCTTATTCTTCTTTTGCTTTTCTTCTATCTTTCTCTGGAGCATTTCCCTGCCTCGCTGCATTCGCTTTCTGACCGTTGCCGGCTTCAGGTCCAGCAATTCACTGATCTGCTGCGGTGAATACCCATAAAGCCCGTTCAGTATGATCAAATTCGAATACATCTCCGGAATCTGCTGTACATCCGCCAGCAATTCCCGGTAAATGAGATTGTCTAATGACTCATCCGCCCTGATCATGCTGTGTCTGTAATCATTCTGATAGGTATAATCTTCCATGAAATAATATCGGTTGTTCTTCTTGAGCAGAGTGAAGCAGTTATTGACGAGAATTGTATTAATATAACATCTCGCTTTAATACTGTACGGATCACCAATCTGGTTCAAATGTTGCAGCAGCTTCATAAATGTCCACTGAACAGCATCTTCTGCCCATCCTTCATCTCTCAAAATAGCATAGGCCTTCCGCTTCATCGTTGATGCATACAGCCTGAAGGTTATGTTGAATTTTGCCACCTGTTCAGGGTTTTGCTGTTCCTCTGAATGCATATTCGATCCCGGATCCGTCAAATTCATTGCCATACTACCGCCTCCCACAAGCTCTCCTCAAACTCTTATAATATATAAACCTTCTTTTTCAACGAATTGTGACAGAAAAACCGAAAAAAAATAATTTTTTAATGAAAGTAATATTTTTTGATACCGTTGAACATATATCCCGCGAAGCAAAACAATGCTTTTGGCATACTGAAACCCATGTGCCGATATACCTTAAACGTCATCTTCGCTGAATGAAGCTTATTGCCTGATTTGCCTGTCTTGCTCAGCCGGTAGTTCAATAAAGGCTGATTCACGGCACAAGCCGTATGATAATGTCTCAAAATCTGAAGCCACATAATATAATCTTCATGGCATTCATCATGTACCATCGGAAATGCAGTGGCTGCATCACGCTTGATCACAACAGAGGAACAATTGACAGGATTCTGGAACAGCAGATCCCTATATGTAAGCTTTTCTTTCACACCGATGATTCTCTCCGTCGGTCTTCCATCCGGTGTGACCAACCGTCTTCCTGATGCACACAAAACATAACCAGTCTTTCTGAGTAATGTCAGCTGCATTTTCAGCTTTCCAGGCTCCCACCAATCATCGCAATCCAAAAAAGCGATATATTCACCTCTGGCCTGCCTTACACCCCGATTGCGGCTCTCTGCAACGCCTATATTGTGCCTGTTATGCAGCACCGTTATCTCCGACCGCTCCATGTATGGCGACAAAGCCTCTGCCAGACAATCTGTTGAACCATCATCGACAATGATAATCTCCAACGGTACATCCTGTATTAAAGCTGAATCAATCGCCTGTGCAATATAATCCGCACCATTATGCACAGGAATAATAACAGATACCTCTACATGCTTCAATTCTTCTTGTCCTCCGTACGCAATGCTGTCTTCTGACCGGTATCAAGCCCCTCTGAGTTCTCTTTCTGGAAAAGAATCTTCACTGTCTGAATAATGATCATCAAATCCAGTGCGAAGGTATAGTTCTCGATGTAAGTCAGATCCAGTTTCAGCTTATCATAAGGTGTTGTACTGTATTTGCCGAAAACCTGTGCATAACCCGTCAGTCCTGCTTTCATCTTCAGACGGAAATCAAACTCCGGAATACTCTTCTTATACAGTTCTGCAATCTCAGGGCGCTCCGGACGCGGACCGACAAATGCCATATCGCCTTTTAGAATATTGAAGAGCTGTGGCAGCTCATCGATATGCAGAGACCGGATCACATGCCCAACAGGGGTAATACGGTCGTCATTCTTCTTCGCCAGCTGTGCACCGGTTTTCTCAGAATCCACACGCATGCTTCTGAATTTGTAGATCATAAAAACCTTATGATTATATGTCAACCTTTCCTGTTTGTAAAAAACCGGCCCGCCATCATAAAGCTTGATCAATACGGCCACCAGAAGCAATATCGGTGAAAAAACAACCAATATGATACATGAAAAAACAATATCCGATGCTCTCTTGAGCAGTCTCTGCTCTGCTGTCAGGCCGCGATTCCTGAACAGCATCAATTCTGTATCGAAGAGATTGATGGTTGTTGAACTCTTGATCATAATATCCGAAATCTTCGGAATACTGTAACAGCGAATAGAGTTGGCATAACAATATTTCAAAAATTTATTGCGATAAACAGACGGAATATCACCGATCACAATTGCTTCATAATGGCTGATCCGTTCTATGACTGCATCATAACCCTCTGAAATATTGATCATATCAACAATACTGTACTTGTCCGTTCTGGATGTCATCTTCTGGATCAGTGCCTTTGGATTGATATCACCATAAACAAGCAGCATCTGTCTCGGCGGATAAATCTTCGCATAAATCCATCGCATGAAGATCACCCATGCAATAACAGCGACAACATCATAAAGGGTCATCTGCATGATAGGTTCCAGATAAGCCGAAAAACGCCAACGGCCAATCAGCGCCAGCTGCATGTAAGTCACGCCATTGCAGCATAAAACGGCAAGGATCTGGGACGCAATAACATCTGAGACTTTCAGATAACCAACCTTATAGGCACCAAAAATTTTTGAAAAGAAGAAATTGATAAAAGCATACACTCCCATCAATGCCCAGTTGCCTCGGCGCCAGTATAATGCTCCGATAACTGATCTGTAGTTATAGTAGCGATGCCAAATATAGTAGAATATCACCACTTGAACAAGCAGAATCAGTGCAGAAGCAAAAAACATAATTAAGCGTTTATATTGTTCTCTATTTTCCACAATCTTTTCTCCTTAGACTACAATATATTTCATTATAATCTGATTTTTCAAAAATAACAATCAAAACCTGTGGTAAAAACACGATTTACCACAGGTTTTGCCAAATTATGTATTTCGTTGTTAGATCAGCCGATTACTTGCTGATATACTGAGATGAAACATAGCCGTCATAATTCACACCGCCATAGTTCACTGTAATATGATACCAGAGACTTCCGCTGCCGTCCTTAACAGATTCACTGATCGTCACTTTGGTTCCTTCGGAAATAACAACCAGTACTTTGTTGGTTGTACCTGCTCCGCTTCGAACATTCAGCCATCCATCAACAACACGACCGCTTGTCGGTGTACTGTCCGATGTCTGATCGGATGATGCTGTGCTGCCTGATGAGGAGGACTGCTTCAGCATATCAGAACGGATATAACCGGTATTGCCGGACTTTGCCTTGACCTTATACCAGACATTTCCGCTACTGTCCTTATCCTGACCTACAACCGTCAATGTATCCTCAAGATAAATGACTTCAATAACACCCTTGGATGTACCTGCTCCGCTTCGCATATTGACACCGTCATATTTTACCTGCATCTTCTGTCCATTCAGATCTGATTCTGTTCCTGAATTTGTATTATTGCTGTCACTATTTGTATCGCTGCTGTTTGAGCTGTCAGCCTTTAGAAGGTCAGAGCGGATATAACCGGTCTTGCCGGATGCTGTCTTAATCTTATACCAAATATTGCCGCTGCTATCCTTATCCTGACCTACGACAGTTACCTTCTCATTCTGGTAGACAACCGTCACAACGCCCTTAGATGTACCGGCTCCACTTCGAACATTGACCACATCATACGCAACCTTCATTGTCTGTCCGGATACATCTGTCGAAGTATCTGAGTTGTTGTTATTGCTGCTGTTGCCACCTGCGTTCTTCTTCGTCAGATAAGAAGAATGCACATAGCCAGTCTTACTGCCTGCAGTAATCTTATACCACAATGTACCGCTGCTGTCCTTTGCTTCTCCGGTAATCGTTACGGCTGTATTCTTTGTCAGTGTTGTCACGACTGAATAATTCGTGCCGGCACCTGAACGCATATTCAATGCACCGCAGTTAACAACTGCCGGGATAGATGTTGCCGGTGTGTTGTTATCAGAATTACTATTATTGTTATTATTGCCATTGCTGCTGTTATCACTCTTTAATGTAATATACTGTGCAAAAACATAACCCTTATAGCTCTTACCGCTCTTCGTGAATGACACCGCATACCACTTACTGCCGCTGCTGTCTTTAGCTGTTCCGGTAATTGTAACCGCCTGGTTTCTGGATATGGTTGTCACCACACGGCTTCCTGTACCCGCGCTGCTTCGAACATTCAGTGCTGAACAGTTCACAACGCCGCTGCCTGATGCAGTTTCTGTATTATTATTATTGTTATTAGAACCGGAATTCTTGACTGTAATGTAATCGGCACAGACATAACCTGTTCTGCCGCCTACCTTCACTTGATACCATTTCCTTCCCTTGCTGTCATTAGCTTCGCCAAGGATATCTACACTGGTATTCTTGCTGATGGCTGTAATAATGCTGTTATTCGTGCCAGCTCCGCTTCGGACATATAAGCTGGAACAATTCACAGTGCCTGTTCCGATCACTTTGTCAGGCGTCGTTGTATTGTCTGTATTGCCCGGATCCCCTGAAACTGTACCGCCTGCATTCTTGCCTTTATAGATAGCCAGACGATCCACACCGGATTCACTGTATGTTGCAAAAAGATCTGTATTACGGTCACCCGGATCCAGCATATAGACTGTGCTGCCTTCAATTCTGTCAACAGCTACCCAGTGTCCGCCGTTTCTGACAGAAACAATGACACCGTAGCCGTTATTGACATACTCCGCCATCTTGGCAATCTTCTGTGCCTTTGTCATATTCGCCAGGCTCACTCGGCTGTTATACAGCGTAAAGTTGTCTGCTGCGCCGCATACCTTACCCCAATACAAAGAACCATCTGATGTAAAACCGCCGTTGTTATTCAAGTAGGTAACCAATGTTCCCGGATTAAAGGAGGATGCATCTGCACTGCCTGTATGACAAATCAACATTGCAATGGCTGTAACCAGACATCCTGATGACTTCATGGTATACTGGCTCTTGCCTAAATGAATGCTTCCCCATTCCGAATCCCACTGTGCCCAGGACCGATAATCAGAACTGGCTGCATTCGCAGTGACAGTTCCTGATAATGGGATACACATCAACATAATCATCAACATTGCTAATAGCTTCTTCTTCATACGTTTTATACTCACTTGCCTTTCCGTCCTTCTCTGTCATGTATTTTCATCGATACATATCGTTTTATTTCAATTTGTATCACACCAACTGGTACTATTCTATCACACCCTTTAACATTTTTAAAGTTATTTTGTAACAAAAATTTAATTTTTTGTTACAAAATAACCGTATAAAAAGGCTGCCGTCACCTGTTATATGACGGCAGCCTCCATGACTGCAATGCTTTATTTCTTTCTGAAGAACAGTCTGTTCATCGCGCTGAAAATCGCTCTTACAGAGGAACGTGTGATGTTGGAACTGATACCAACACCGAAAGCTTTCTCGCCTGTTTCTGAATTCATCAGTTCAATATAGGATGCGGCCTGAGAATCGGAACCGGTTGTCAATGCATGCTCCTCGTACATTGTCAGTTTGGTATTGAAACCACCCTGGTTGCACAGTGCATGCTTAACTGCATCAATTGGTCCATTACCGAAGCCTTCGATGGTCTTTAACTCATCCTTGAATGTATAAGTCAGAACAACCTTTGTATCGTAGCCTTCTGTTGTCTCGGAAATATCTTCTGCGCGCATCTTCTTGAAATGCAACGGATATTTTGCATTGATATACATCTCTCTGAACTTGTCCATGATCTGTGACGGTGATACTTCACCCTGACGCTCAGAAAGTAACTGAATCTCATCAGCCAGCTCTTTGTGCATCACCTTCGGGAGTTTGAAACCATAGTAATGATCCATAACAAAGGCTACGCCGCCCTTTCCGGACTGACTGTTAATACGAACGATTGGTTCGTACTCTCTTCCAAGATCTGCCGGGTCGATCGGCAGATATGGAACTTCCCAATACTCGGAATTTCTCTGTTCCATCGCATGAAGTCCCTTATTGATGGCATCCTGATGAGAACCTGAGAATGCTGTGAAGACCAGCTTGCCTGCATATGGATGACGCGGATCAATATCCATCTTGGTACATCTCTCATATACATCTATAATCTCATTGACATTCTCAATATCCAGTTCCGGATTAATACCCTGTGAAAACATATTGTAAGCAATGTTCAGAATATCGACATTACCTGTACGTTCACCGTTTCCAAATAATGTACCTTCAATTCTGTCTGCACCAGCCAGCAATGCCAGTTCAGAAGCAGCCACACCGCAGCCTCTGTCGTTATGCGGATGAATACTCAGCACAATCTTGTCACGCTCTGTAAAATGTCTGGACATCCATTCAATCTGGTCTGCATAGACATTCGGTGTTGTCATCTCAACTGTTGCAGGCAGATTGAAGATGATCGGATTCTCCACAGTCGGCTGCCATACTTCCTTGACTGCCTCACAGATATCCAGCGCAAAATCAAGCTCTGTACCTGTAAAGCTCTCCGGCGAATACTGAAGCTGGATATTGCCGTCAAAGCCTTCCATATACTTCTTCACCATCTTCGTACCATCAACTGCAATCTGCTTGATCTCTTCACGATCCATATTAAAGACCACATCTCTCTGCAAGGTGGATGTGGAATTGTAAATATGGATAATGACATTCTTGCATCCCTGAATAGCCTCAAATGTTCTCTTGATCAGATGCTCTCTGCACTGGATCAGGACCTGAACCTTGACATCATCAGGAATCAGATTTCTCTCAACCAGTGTTCTCAGAAAATCATATTCAATCTGAGAAGCTGCCGGGAAACCGACTTCGATTTCCTTGAATCCCAGTTTCACAAGCAAATTGAAAAATTCAATCTTCTCTTCAACAACCATTGGCTCGATCAGCGCCTGATTGCCGTCTCGCAGATCGACACTGCACCAGATCGGTGCCTTCTGGATCTCTTTGTCCGGCCACTGTCTCTCCGGGTAATGAACTACAGGTACTCTCTTATATCTCTTATAATTTAACATTTTATATTCCTCCGTTAATCACTGTATTTGCGCATGAAAATAAAGCCAAGGAATTCCATCAGCTTTAACTATCTGCGGACCTTTCTGCTACATCTCCGTTAGTTATCTTACGATCTATGAGCGACGGAGTCGAAGGACCACTCCATATACAATTAACTTAAACAATGTCGGACTTAAAATACTAACCCCATGTCTTTCATTCCTTTTCAATCTATTTCCAGACGAACTTCGTCTAAACATTACTTTAGCAAAAAAAAGTGCATCTGTCAATATTCTGTGTATAAAAATGCGGTGTGCCGCCCGGATATTCACAAGGAAAGGCCGAACAAAATGTTCATCACTGGCCGCTTCCGCTACTAAATCTCCGCTCCGTTTCGATAAGTGCTGAAGCACCTGTGACTGAACATTTTATTCGGCCTCTCCTATCCGAGTACTATTTGCTCAATACAATATGTATTTTTATTCAAATGATAGATGACCCGATCATTTTTATTTCCGCACCGATGCGTATGGGCTTTCCGCTTACGGATTTATAGTTCTTCGAGTCGTTCTCTGATAACCAGTTCCAGTTCTTTCAGGGCTGCGTTTTCATCGTTACCGTCACAGGACAGCGTTATCATATCCCCTGATTTGACGCAAGCTGACAGAACACTCAGTACGCTTTTGGCATTGGCCTCTGTTCCGTCTGCTGTCGTTATTGTAATATGCGATTGAAATTTTGTTGCGGCTTTACACAGAATACCTGCAGGTCTTAGATGAAGTCCCGACGGGTTTTGAAGCTGCAGTTCTACACTTACCATCTTCAGTGCCTCCCTCAATATCCTATTTTCTATTCATCACTGGTCTTAGAAATCACCACATGTACATATGCATCTGCGGCCAGTTCCAAATTATCATCAAAGATAACCGTCAGCGGCAGGTCATATTCTCCCTCACCATAATTGCTCACATCAATCAGCGCTGTCAGATTATCTGTTGTCAGACTGTTAATCTCACTGGATATTCCTTTAACTTTCAATGTTACTGCCTTATCAGAAGACCCTGGCCCGCTCTTTTGATAAGTATAGGCTGTATTACTGCCCTTCAGCGATATCTTGCTCAGCGGCAGTTCAAAGGATGTCTCTGTAATCTGCTGAATATCCACAACCAATGCAACTGTTGCTTCCTTATCCGTAAATACAACACCATCCGGAAGCTGCTCGGCAAGATTCTGTACAATTGATATGGAATCTTCCACCTTGCTGTTCTTGCCTGAAATATCATAATCCTTCAGTGTTACCTGACTGATCTTGTCCAGATCTTCCTTTCTTCCGGCAACAGTCACCTCTTTCGGTTCATAGGCTGCCGAAACCATCTTGTATCCATGCGCCACCTGTCCCGTTACACCAAAGTCCACCGGCACCGTCTTTGTCTCATAGATTGGCACAGTGACGCTGATATCGGTCTGTGAAATATTCAATGTAGAACTCGATACCTCATCCCCGCTCTGATCCAGCAGTTTCAGCGTCGTATTCGTCGTCACATCCGTTGTATTACCGCTGCCTATGCTGACATTGACACTGGCCTCGTTAATCTTATTGACCACCGACTCAGGACCGGATACTGTAACCATATTCGGTGTTGCCACACCCTGACCGATATAATAGCCCTCAGAAACCTTGCCATTCGTATTCACTTTGACATTTAACGACTTCTCAACCAGATCTTCTATTTCAACCTTGAGTGCTGTGCTGCTTCCAATTGGTGTGATCTCAAGACTCGGATATTTCGGACATGAGACATCCACCATGACCGCACCTGTAATCGACAGTGTGGAAAGATCTGCCACTGCCAGAAGATCATCCTTCGACAATCGATTGACCACCGAGGTCTTTCCCTTGACCTTGACACTGACTGTATTGCCGCCTACATAGCTGTAGGCCTTACCTGCTTCAGTGATCTGATCTCCATTCACTTCCGTCACGCTGATATCTGAAAATTCACGGGTATACACCGGATCTTCAATGCTTAAAACGACAATCCATACCAGAATTGCAAGAGCCAATGACAGAAGTTTCAAACCAAAATTATGCGTCAGTCTTTCTCTCATTCTTAATCCTTCCCATCAGCTTTTTACGTTTGCCTTCTTCTATTCCCTGTGTAATCTCTGAAAGTTTCTTCTTCAATTCATCCTGTCCAACATCCCGCTTCAGCAATCCGCCTTCCGCAATTGAAACAGCACCGGTTTCTTCCGAAACAATAATCGTCAGACTATCGGAGACTTCACTGATGCCAACGCCGGCACGATGTCTTGTTCCCAACTCCTTACTAAGTTCCATATTGTCACTCAGCGGCAGATAACAGGTCGCCGCTACAATTCGCTGGTTCCTTATAAATACCGCACCATCATGGAGCGGTGTATTATGTTCAAAAATATTCATCAGCAGCTGACTGGATATCTGTGCATCAATGGGAATACCCGTACGCTCATATTCATTGAGAATCACCTGCTTCTCCATAACGATCAGCGCACCGGTTTTGACCTTGCCCATCTCATATACGGCACGTACAATTTCGGAATTGATCTTGTCCAGACTTCTCCTGTCCTCCTCTGCACGCACCGTTGCCGGACCGAAAATAGAGAAGATAATATTCTTTCTTCCCAGCTGTTCCAATGCACGTCTAAGCTCAGGCTGAAAAACAATCACAACAACCGTCACAAGCACACCTGCGGTCTTCGACATGATCCATGTCAGTGTTGTCAGATGAAAGAAATAGGAACCCAGGGCAAAAACCGTCACGACAACAATGCCCTTCAGAAGTGTCCAGGCTCTGGTGTTCTTGACCCATATCAACAGTTCATAAATAATAACTGTGAGGATAAGAATTG
>JABLTS010041164.1_pt1 | contig 20321 bp, 16 predicted proteins | sample 7160081 | NCBI WGS metagenome assembly JABLTS01 (sample SAMN14651231, study PRJNA627086) | human gut metagenome | isolation source: feces | host: Homo sapiens | reverse complement strand
TATCTCTCCGGGGAGTATCTGGACCTGCGGACCTCCGGCCTGACCGGCTACGGACAGGTGACGGCGGATGCGCTGAACCTGCGCTCCGGGGCCGGTACCGGCTATGGGACGGTGACATCCCTCCCCAATGGGGCGTGGGTGTCGGTGTCCCGGTTTGAAAACGGCTGGTTTTATGTAGACTACGACGGGGTGAGCGGCTACGTCTCCGGGGATTATCTGGAGCTGTCCGCCTCCCGGTCCCAAGCCGGGGGAGATACCTCCTCCGATAGTGGTTCCTCCGGCGGCTCCGACGACCTACCCAGCGGCGGCGACGCCGGAACGGTCTCCGGATCGGCGTCGGATCTGGTGGCGCTGGCCCTGTCCTATCAGGGGGTGTCTTACGCCTATGGCGGGGCGTCTCCCAGCGGCTTTGACTGCTCCGGCTACACCATGTACATCTATCAGCAGTTCGGGGTGTATCTGCCCCACGGGGCCACGGATCAGCTGAGCTACGGCACGGCGGTGGGCTTCGGGGAGCTGCAGCCGGGGGATCTGGTGTTCTTTCAGGATGCAGATTTCTCCTCCAGTGCCGCTTCCCACTGCGGCATCTACATCGGAGACGGGCAGTTCATCCACGCCACCTCCGATTCCCGCTTCAACTGTGTGAAGATCACATCCTTCAGCGAGAGCTACTATGCCAGTCACTTCCTGACGGGCCGGCGGTTGTTCTGAGGGGATAAGAGAACAAAAAGCATCGCATCTGCTATGCAGATGCGATGCTTTTTTTCATATCTTTATCGTGTTATGTTACCTATCAAAACAGGCCGGAGATGACGCCGTTTTCGTCCACGTCGATGGCCTCTGCCGCCGGGGTCTTGGGCAGACCCGGCATGGTGAGAATGTCCCCCGTCAGGGCCACGATGAACCCGGCTCCGGCGGAGACCTTCACCTTCCGCACCGTCAGGATGAAGTCCTGAGGGGCCCCCAGCTTCTTGGGGTCATCGGAAAGACTGTACTGGGTCTTGGCCACGCACACCGGCAGGCCGCCGAAGCCCAGTTCCGTCAGGCGGTCGATCTCCCGGTCGGCCTCCTCGGTATAGGCCACATTGCGGCCACCGTAGACCCTTTGGGTCAGGGCCAGCAGCTTGTCCCGGATGGGAAGGGCGGCATCGTAGGCGAAGCGGAAGTGGTTCTCCTGCTCCAGCGCCCGCAGGACGCCGTGGGCCAGCTCCATGCCGCCCCGGCTGCCCTTCTCCCACACCTCCGACAGGGCCACCTCCGCCCCATAGGCGGCGCAGGCCTCCTGCACCAGTGCCAGCTCCGTCGCCGAGTCGCTGGTGAAGCGGTTCAGGGCCACCACCGCCGGCAGGCCATAGACCTGCGTGATGTTCTCGATGTGCCGCAGCAGATTGGGGATGCCCCGGCGCAGGGCCGTCGTGTCCTCCGTGGCCAACTGAGTTTTATCGGCGCCGCCGTGTAGCTTCAGGGCCCGGACCGTGGCCACGATGACCACCGCATCCGGACGCAGTCCCGCCCTACGGCACTTGATATCCAGAAATTTCTCGGCACCCAGATCAGCGCCGAAGCCCGCCTCCGTCACCACATAGTCCCCCAGCCGCAGGGCGGCCTTGGTGGCGGCTACGCTGTTGCAGCCGTGGGCGATGTTGGCGAAGGGACCGCCGTGGATGATGGCGGGAGTCCCCTCCAGCGACTGGGCCAGATTGGGGCGGATGGCGTCCTTCAACAGGGCGGCCATGGCCCCCGCAGCCTTCAGATCCCCGGCAGTCACCGGCTGGCCGTGGCCGTTGTAGCCCACGATCATCCGAGCCAGACGGGCCTTCAGGTCTGTCAGATCCTCCGACAGACACAGCACCGCCATGACCTCCGTGGCCACAGTGATGTCAAAGCCCTCCTCACGGGGTACGCCGTTTCCCTTGCCCCCCAAGCCGCAGAGGATGTACCGCAGCTGGCGGTCGTTCATGTCCACGCAGCGCCGCCATGTCACCTGTTGGATGTCCAGAGCGTTGCCCTGATAGATGTGGTTATCCACCATGGCCGCCAGCAGGTTGTTGGCGGCACCGATGGCGTGGAAGTCGCCGGTAAAGTGGAGGTTGATGTCCTCCATGGGGGCCACCTGCGCCCAGCCGCCGCCGGTGGCTCCGCCCTTGAGACCGAACACCGGCCCCAGAGACGGCTCCCGCAGGGCCAGCACCGTCTTTTTCCCCAGCGCCGACAGGCTGTCCGCCAGCCCAATGCTGGTGGTGGTCTTCCCCTCCCCGGCGGCAGTGGGGTTGATGGCTGTGACCAGGATCAGCTTCCCGCTCTGGGGTTTGCCCACTGTGGCGGAGGGCAGCAGCTTGGCCTTATAGCGGCCATAGCACTCCAACTGCTCCTCCGTCAGGCCCAGCTTTGCGCCGATGGCGGTGATAGGGAGGAGGGGGCAGCTCTGTGCGATCTCGATATCAGTTTTCATGAGTCAGTCCTCCTTATGCTGCCGTCTGCGGGATGCAGAGATGGTATTTTCCATGAGCATGGCCCGTGTCATGGGGCCTACACCCCCCGGCACGGGGGTGATATAGGCCGCCTTTTCCGCCACGGCGGCGAAGTCCACGTCGCCGCAGAGTTTGCCCTCCTCATTGCGGTTCATGGCCACATCCACGACCACGGCGCCGGGCTTGACCATGTCGGCGGTGATAAGACCACGGCGGCCCACGGCGGAGATGAGGATGTCCGCCCGACGGCACTGCTCCGCCAGATCCGGCGTGCGGCTGTGGCAGACGGTGACGGTGGCGTCCTCCGCCAGAAGCAGCAGGGCCATGGGCTTTCCCACGATGTTGCTGCGGCCCACCACCACACAGTGTTTCCCGGCGGGGGAGATGCCATACGCCCGCAGCAGGGCCATGACCCCGGCGGGGGTGCAGGGCAGGAACCGGGGCAGCCCCAGCATCAGGCGGCCCACATTTTCCGGATGGAAGGCGTCCACATCCTTCTCCGGGCGGATGGCCTCCAACACGGCCCGGCTGTCCAGCCCCTGCGGAAGGGGAAGCTGCACCAGAATTCCGTCCACGTCCTCCCGGCGGTTCATCTCCTCCACCAGCGCCAGCAGCTCCTGCTGGGTGGTTTCAGCGGGCAGGTGATGGTTCAGGCACCGCACCCCGCACTGGGCGCAGTCTTTCTCCTTGTTGCGGACGTATACGGCGCTGGCGGGGTCGTCCCCCACCAGAATCACCGCCAGACCCGGCTGGCGGGGCAGGGCGGTGGCCTCCTGCCCCAGCCGCTCCCTCATCCGGGCGGACAGGGCCTTGCCGTCTAACAGCGCAGCACTCATGACGGATCCTCCGTCGGGGTTTCACCGGAGGTATCCTTCTGGGAGGGAGCCTCCGTCTCGGAAGAGACGGCTTCGACGGGAGCATCCTCGGTGGGGGTCACCTGAGCGGAAGACTCAGCTGCCGGGGCGATAGCCGCTTCGGCTGCGGCGGCATTGCGGGCCGCCACGATGTTGACATACAGTTCCTCCGGCTTGTGGGGGTGGAGCTTGATGTTGTAGTACAGCATGAAGAGGGACACGAACACCATCACAAGGCTCAGGGCCTGCGACACCCGGATGGGCTGGCCGCCGATGGTCCAGTTGAAGAGGTACAGGCTGTCGGTCCGCAGGCCCTCGACCCAGAAGCGGCCGATGCCGTACCACAGGAAGTAGAACCAGGTGTTTTCACCGTCGAAGCGGCGGGCCTTGGATACCACAAAGATGATGAGCAGCAGGCCCGCCAGATTCCACAGGCTCTCATACAGAAACGTGGGGTGGACCTCCACCAGCTGGCCGGTGACGGTGGTCAGCTGCATCCGCCAGGGCAGGGTGGTCTCGGCACCGAAGGCCTCCCGGTTCATGAAGTTGCCCCACCGGCCGATGCACTGGCCGATGAGCAGGCCCATCACCGCAAGGTCAAGCATGGCTCCCAGCTTATAGCCCTTGTGGCGGCTGATGCAGATGCCCACGATGACCACGGCGATGACGGCGCCGTAGATGGCAAGGCCGCCGTCCCAGATGGCAATGGCCTTGCGGAAGCTGAAGCTGCCGTCGCTGTTTTTGAACTGATCCAGATAGAACAGCACATAGTAAATTCTTGCCCCCACAATGGCGCAGGGGATGCCCCACAGAACACTGTCCAGCAGGTCGTCCTCGGTGATGCCGTACTTGGATTTCTGGTTCATGCACCACCAGATGGCGATGACCAGACCAAGGGCGATGAGGATACCGTACCAGTAAATGCCGTTGCCGATGTCCAGCGCCTTGGAGCTGGCGGTAAAGGCCCAGTCCCCGAACAGACCGGGGAACCGGATGGGGCTGTCAGTCATAATTTGCATGATGATTCCTCCTTGGGATAAAGTGCAGAGCGCCGTGCGCTCGAAGGGATGGGGTGGCTTCAGGCCTGCGCCGCCAGCTCACGGGCCAGCCGCTCCACCACGCCGGGGGCGTAGGGCAGCTCCAGCCCGGCATCTGCCAGCGTCTCGGCGTAGAGCTTGCTGCCGCCGGAGGCGCACAGGGCGTGGTATCTGGCCCAGCCGTCCACGGGGTCGGCGTCATAGGCGGCCTTCAGCTGCTGGGCGCAGACGATGGAGAGGGCGTAGCTCACCACATAGCGGGGGAACATATAGATGGCCGTGTTGGTGAACAGGTCACAGCCGGCCAGCACCTGCTGCCGCCACGGCTCGTTGTTCTGGGCCCGGCCGAAGACTTTCTCCGTGCGGTCGAACTCCTCTGCCCACTGAGAAAGAGAAGCGTCCGGGTGCTCATAGAGCCAAGTCTCGAAGGTGTGGATGGAGCAGAAGGCGCACAGCTCTTTGATGAAGTCATAACGGTGCTCCGTCAGGAACTGGGGGGCGTGAGGGCCGAAGAAGTCCCGTGCGTAGGGGAGGGTCAGCAGCTCCATGGTCTTGGAGTGGACCTCCGCCAGATCGGGACTCAGCCCCACATAGTCCGCCAGCGGCTGGCTGCGGTAGGAGAGGTAGCCCTGAAGGCCGTGGCCCAGCTCATGGGTATAGACGGTGACGTCGGAGCCGGTGCCGTCGCAGTTGGCGAAGATGAAGGGCATCCCGCAGGGGGCGCCCAGCATATCGCAGAAGCCCATGCCGGAGATTTTATTGGGAGAGCCTGCCACGTCCAACAGGTCGTGGCGGACCATCTCGTCGAAGAAATGTCCCGCCTCCGGACTCAGGGCGTGGTACATCCGGCGTGCAGCCTTAGGAAGCTCCTCCGTTACCACGGGGACGGCGTTGCCCTCTGGGAACACCAGCGCCCGGTCATAGGGCAGCAGCGTTTCCACCCCCAGCCGCTGGCGCTGCTGCTCCTGCATTTGCAGATACAGGGGCGTGATGTACTTTTGTACCTGACGGCAGAACTCGTCCAACTCCGCCCGGCCATAGCCCAGACGCTGCATACTGAGATCGCCGTAGTCGGCAAAGCTGTCGAAGCCATTTTCTCGGGCCAGCTGGTTCCGGGCATGAACCAGCTCCCGCAGGAGCTTTTCCAGCACAGGGCCGTTTTCCACGGCGGTCTGCTGCTGGGCATCGTAGGCGGCCTTGCGGCGCTCCCGGTCGGTGCTGGTCAGCGCAAAGCGCAGCTGGCCGCCGCTGAGAGTCTCGCCCTGCACCTGATACTTGGCGGAGGCCACCAGCTGCTGGTATTGAGCGGTGAGCTGGGAGATGCGGGCCTGCAGCTCCTTGCCGCCGGTGCGGAGCCGCTGATCCAGCGTCAGTAGACGGCGCAGCTGGGGGCCGAAGGCCTCGTCCACCGCCGCAGCGTAGGGACTCTCTGCTATGGCCATGGACAGAGACTGCGTATCCAGCGTCTCCAGTCGGGGCAGGGTCTCCTGCAGCTCCCGCTGATAAAACTCGTCAGTGACATCGTGGAAGGCCCGGATGAAGGCGATGCTCTGGCAGAGGGATACCTCCTGCTGGAGGGCATCCCGCTGCCGCACCACCTCCAGCAGCTCCTCCGGACCTTGGGCGTCCCTGGCCCGCTGGGTCAGGGCATCATACCGGGCCTGAAGGGCCTCTACATCGGGGCTGGTATAGGGAAGATCGGAAAATTTCCAGTTGTCATTCATGATCAGTCCTCCTTGGGATAGATAACGGACAGGGCCGCACGGCTGCGGCAGATATGCTCCCGGATGAAATCCAGCACATCCTGCGGGGTGATGCTGTCGTAAATTTCCGGGAAGCGCAGGGGATCAAAGTGCTGGAAGCAGCCCTCCACCAGCGAAATGGCGATGGAATCGAAGGAGTTGAGACCCTTCAGGGAGGCCCCGAAGTTCCCCCGCTTCATCCGCTGCCAGTAGTCCGGATCCAGACCCTCACGGGTCAGGCGTCGGGCCTCCTCTAAAATGGCCTCCATCACGGCGGCGGGATCGTTGCTGTCGCCGCCGGCGTAGGCGTAGGCCGCACCGGGCAGCAGGTCAAAGGAACTGCCGAAGGAACCGTTGATGAGACCCTGACTGTACAGCCGGGAGAACAGGGGACTGGAGTCCCCCATGAGGATATCGCAGGCCAGATCCCCCAGGATGTCCCAGCGCAGCCGCTGCTCTCCCTCCGGGGGAGCGGGGCATTTGAAGCCCACCAGAAACGACGGCATGGACACCTCCATCCGGCAGGAGGTCTCCGACTGAGCGGGGGTGTCTCCCTCGCTGCCACCGTAGTCACGGGGGATATCCGGGCCGCTTTCCGGGGGCAGGATTTCCTCCGCCGCCCGGAACACCGCCTCGGCGTCCAGATCGCCCACCGCCACCAGACACATATTGGCAGGGGTATAAAAGGCCTTGTGGCAGCGGTACAGGGTCTCGGCGGTGATGCGGGAGATGCTCTCCACGGAGCCGGCCACGGGGATACGGGCGGGACTCTCCCGGTACAGGGCCTGCAGCATCCGCTTATAGACCTGCCACTCCGGGTCGTCCTCGATCATGCCGATCTCCTGAGCAATAATGCCCTGCTCCTTGGCCACGCTCTCGTCGGTGAAGTACGGCATCGACACAAAGGACAGCAGCTGCCGCAGATTCTCGTCAAAATGCTCCGTGCAGTCGAAGTAGTAGGCCGTCATGGCGTTGCTGGTAAAGGCATTGGGCTCGGCGCCGTTTTTGGCCATCTCCTGCATGGCGTTTCCGTCGGCGGTGTCGAACATCTTGTGCTCCAGATAGTGGGCGATGCCCGCCGGGGTATCCTGCCATGCGCCGTCCTGCTGAAAGCGCAGGTCCATGCCGCCGTAGCGGGTGGCGAACATGGCGTATTTCCGGGTGTAGCCGGGCTTGTGGACCACATAGGCCGGCAGGCCGTTTTTCAGGCGGCGGAAGGTCACCGTCTCGTCAATGCGGGGATAATACATCCTCACGCCTCCTTTCCCTTCAGGAAGTAAATGGTATCCAGCTGCACACTCTGGGCTGCCGCACGGATGCGCTCCGGGGTCACCTGCCGCAGCAGCGCCGCCATCTCCTCCGGGGTCTCCCGGCGGCCGGTGGCCGACTGACCCAGATAGTAGTTTTCCAGCGCTCCCTGAGAATCTCCCAGCGCCTGCAGGGCGCTGAGCAGACTCTCCCGTGCCGCCGTCAGCTCCCAGTCCTCCCAGAGGCCCTGCCGGATCTCGTCCAGCTGGCGGAGGATCTCCGCCTCGGCCCGGTCATAGTCCGCCGTCTCGATGCCGGAGGACACCGTCAGGATGCCCTTGGAGCGGACGTAGGTGCTGGAGGCATAGTAGCAGAGGGAGAGCTTCTCCCGGACGTTCAGAAACAGCTTGGAGTTGCTGGAGCCGCCGAACATGAGGTTTGTCAGGATCATGGCGGGCTCGTCATCGGTATCGCAGCGGAAGCCCATGGAGAGCTTGCCCTGCGTCACGTCCATCTCCTCCGTCACCAGTCGGGGCTGGGAGGGAGCGGCGAACCGTCGGGGCGGCTCCGGCTCCGTTTGGGGGCCACGGGTCAGGGAGGAGAAGGCCGTCAGCAGGGCCTCCTCCACCCGATGGCACTCGGCGCTGCCGCAGTAGAACAGCTCCAGCCGGGAGGAGGACATCATCCGCTGGCTGTGAGCGTAGAGCTTCTGGTTGTTGATCTTGGCCAGCCCCGCCTCGTCACCGAAGCGGCTGATGCCATAGGGCTCCCCGGCGCACATCTCCTGCAAAAGCCGCAGATCGGCCCAGTCCCGCTTGTCGTTGCGGATGGAGCGGATGGCGTCGGCCAGATTGGCCTTCTCGCCCTCCACATATTCCTGCAGAAACCGGCCGCCACGGGTCACAGGGTCCAGCAGCAGCTCCCCCAGCAGCTCCGCCGCAGGCTCCAGCAGCGGTTCATTCCGGGAGACGAACCGGTCGTCGATAAAGCTGGCCACGAAGCCAAGGCACTGCGTCTCCCCCCGCTTGCGGATGGTGGGGCTGATCTGTGCGCCGTAGAGCCGATCCATGGCCGCAGCGAGCTGCTCCATGTCCGGGCAGCGCATGGTGCCGCGGTGCAGCACCGCCGGCAGCAGGGCGTTGTAGGACGCCGTTTCCTTGGCCAGCGGCGTGATGAATTGGGCCGACAGCACCCCGGTTTTGAATTTCCGGGCCGGCAGATAGGTCAGATACACATGGGGCATGAGCTCCCAGCGCTTCACTTCCATGAGATAGGCACCTCCATCGGGTCGTAATCAGGGCTTATTATACCGCAATCTGCATCGATTGAAAAGAGCCAGTTGCCGGAGCGGGGAATTTTTATGGGCAAAAGGAAGCGGGGCGGACAGAGAGTCCGCCCCGCAGGGGATATAGCTTTAGGAGGGGGAAAAACGATTTCAACTTGAACCTGTCATGTCTGTGTCGAAACGACGCCCCCTTCCGGGGTTCGGAAGGGGGCGTCGGTCATGCGGGACATTACTTTCCCGACAGGTCCACGGCATGGCGGATGAAGCTCATAGGCGGCACCGGCCGGGGTAGAGACATGGTAAAGGTCATCTGAGGTGTTTTCGGCTCAAAGAGGGGCAGTCCGTCGGCATCCGTCATCTCCGGCACGGTAAGGGAGAAGGGACGGGTATCCGGCCCCACCACCTCCACGGTATCGCCGGTGCGGAACTTGTTGCGGAGGCTCAGGGTGGCCAGCCCCTCTGGGGTGCAGTCCGTTACCACAGCGCAGATCTGCCAGTCCCGGATATAGCGGGAACTCTCGTAATACTGGCCGGGAGGGCCGTAGAAAAAGCCGGTGGAATAGTGGCGGTGGCTGACGTGCTCCACCTCATCCCGCCAGACGGGATCGACGGGGCGGCCCTGCGCCACGTCGTCGATGACATGGCGGTAAGCCCCGGTGACGATGGCAGCATAGTAGGCAGATTTGGCCCGCCCCTCGATCTTCAGGCAGTCCACTCCGGCGTCCATGAGGTCGTCCAGATGGTCGATCATGCACATATCACGGGAGTTCATGATGTAGGTACCCTTCTCGTCCTCGAACACCGGGAAGTATTCGCCGGGGCGCTTCTCCTCCATCAAGGCGTACTGGTAGCGGCAGGGCTGGGCGCAGGCGCCCCGGTTGGAGTCCCGACCCGTCATGTAATTGGAGAGCAGGCAGCGGCCGGAGTAGGACACGCACATGGCCCCGTGGCAGAAGGTTTCCAGCTCCAGCTCCGGGGAGGTGCGGCGGCGGATCTCACGGATCTCGTCCATGCTCAGCTCACGGGCCAGCACCACCCGCTTGGCGCCCAGATCGTACCACGCCTGAGCGCAGGCGTAGTTGGCGATGGATTGCTGGGTGCTGATGTGGCGCTCGCAGCGGGGGGCGTATTTCCCCGCCAGCGTGAAGGCCCCCAGATCCGCCAGAATGAGAGCATCCACCCCGGCATCGTTCAGGCGCTCCAGATGGGCGGGGAGGGCATCCACCTCGCCGCTGCGGGGCATGGTATTGACGGTGACGTGGACCCGGACGCCGTGGTCATGGGCATAGGCCACCGCAAGGGGCAGCTCCTCCGGGGAGAAATTCCCGGCGAAGGAGCGCATCCCGAAGGAGGTGCCTGCCAGATACACGGCGTCGGCACCATAGGCCACGGCCATTTTCAGCTTTTCCATGTCCCCGGCCGGGGACAGCAGCTCAGGCTTTTTTCTCATCATTCTCATCATATCCATCAATCCGGGGCGTACATATCGCTGTTGACGAAGGCCAGATGCTCGTCATAGGTGCGGAAGAAGTGGCTGACTCCATCCTTGCCGTAGGCAAAGTAGTAGTAGCCGGTGTCGTTGGGATGCACCGCCGCCTTGATAGAGGACAGACTGGGGTTGCAGATGGGGCCGACGGGGAGGCCGCCGTATTTGTAGGTGTTGTAGGGGCTGTCCAGATCCGTGGAGAACTGGGTATCGTCCATGCCGGCGATGTGCAGGGCATAATAGATGGTAGCATCGGACTGGAGGGCAGTACCGATCTCGGAGTTGTCGCCGCTGAGACGGTTATAGAACACGGAGGAGATGTTGGCCCGCTCCTCGTCGTCCCCGATGGCCTCCTTTTCAATGATGGAGGCCAGTGTGACGATCTCACGGAGGCTGTACTGGGAGTTCTCGATATCCGTCAGCAGATCGCCGCTGACACGGGTCTGGAAGTTGGAGAGCAGGCGATCCAGCGCAGAGACGGCGTCCTCCTTGTGGAAGAACTCGTAGGTATCCGGGAAGAGGAAGCCCTCCAGCCGGGTGATGCTGCCCAGGTTCTCGTTATCCACAAAGGTGTAGTCGAACACATGGTTCTTGGCGGCCTCCGTCAGGTCCTCCACATTGGACACATCACTGTCGGCCAGCAGTTGGATGGTCTCCTGCACGGAGTAGCCCTCCGGAATGGTGACCTTCACCGTCCCGGCCACAGAGGAGCCCTGCTGCATGGAGTCGATGATGCAGTTGTAGTCCATGTCGGTATTGAGCTCGTAGCTGCCGGGCTGGATGGTGTCCTTGGCGTGGAAGAGGGGACTGGTGATGACGAACAGCAGCTTATATTTGATGATGCCCGCCTTCTTCAGCTTGGAGGCGATCTGCCCCACGGAGTCGCCCTTTTCGATCTCCACCGTGGCGGTGAGAGGTGCCTTGTTCAGGGCGCACACGTCATTGACCATGAGCCAGCCCAGTCCCGCCAGCAGGCAGGAGCCCAGCACCACACCGGCGCAGTAGATGGCCCAGAAACGGGTCCGGCGCATTTTCTTGCGCTGCTTGCGCTGAGTCTGCTGGCGGCGCACCTCGTCGGCGTTCCAGCTGGTGGTCTCGTTGTTTTTGCGGTCTGCCATAGATCGTTGTTCCTTTCTTTATCGCATTTTCCCCAGCGCAAATCAGACCGGACAAGATACCTTCCGGGGCGGTGGGGCATAGAATAAGCCAGTGAAGAACAAGTGAGGTGAGGTTCAAGTGTGCTTTGACAACAACAACTGCTCCTGTATCTGGCTGATCGTCATCGTTTTACTGGTGCTCTGCTGCTGCGGCGGCGGACAGAACGAGCGCTGCTGCGGCGGCGACTCCCGCTGCTCCTGCTGAGGGACATAGGGACAGACACGTACCATAGGGTTCGGCCGAACCGGGACGGGACGCTGCGGCGTTCCGTCCTTTTTTACGGCAGCAGATCCGCCACACGCTCCAGAACCTCCTGATGGATGTCCTGAATACTGCGGATCCGGCCGTCCCGGTCACAGCGGATGCGCTGCCAGCCGCACCAGTCCACCACACGGGCGGCGCTCTCCCGGCAGGAGCGGAGATAAGCCTCGTCCTGCTCATGGATGTCGGCGTGGGTATGGGTAGCCGCCTCCCTGCGGCGCATCATCTGCTCGGACAGCTCCGTGGGGAGATCCAGGTACAGCACTCGATCCGGAGCCGGCAGACCCAGCTTCTGATACTCGAAGTCAAAGAGCCAGTCCACAAAGGGCCGCTGTTGCTCCGGCGGGAGCTTGGAGGTCTGGTGAACGGCGTTGGAGGTGGTATAGCGGTCGGCGATGAGCAGACCGCCCTGCTCATAGTAGCTGCCCCAGTCCTGCTTATAGGAGGCGTAGCGGTCCACGGAGTAGAAGGACGCAGCGGCATAGGCATTGACATCGCCGGGCTTCTGGCCGAAGGCCCCGCCCAGATACAGCCGTACCAGTGCCGAGGATTCCTCCTGATACCGGGGAAAGGTCAGCTTGCGGTAGGGAACGCCCCGCCGGGTCAGCTCCTGACACAGCAGCCCCGACTGCGTAGCCTTGCCGGAACCGTCGGTCCCCTCAAATACGATGAGCTTTCCCTGCATGGCATGGTCCCTCCCGTTGGCTCGGAAAATTTTATCACACTATTCTACCACAGCTTTCCCCATTTGTCCACATGGGAAACTGGCGTTTACAGAATGGCAAAAACTTGATATAATCACAGAAACGATCCGAGCGGAGGACGAATGGATGCATATTTTTGACATGGACGGGACCCTGATCGATTCCAACGGCATCTGGCGGGAGGTGGATGAGGCATTTCTGGCCAAGCGTGGCTTTCCCTACACCAAGGAGTACTATCAGGGGGTGGCGCACACCATTTTCCCGCTGGCGGCGGAGTTCACCAAGCGCTACTGCCATCTGGAGGAGTCTGTGGAGGATATCATGGCAGAGTGGATGGAGATGGCCGGGGACGCCTACGCCACACGGGTACAGGTGAAGCCCGGCGTGCGGGAGTATCTGGATCAGTGCCGCCGCCGGGGGCAGCGGATGATGGTGCTGACCTCCAGTGTTCCGGTCCACTGCCGGGCGGCATTGGGGCATCTGGGACTGATGCCATATTTTGAGGAGATCTTGTTTGCCCACGATCTGAAGATCGAGAAGAAGGACCCGGAGATCTTCCGGGTAGCGGCCCGACGCATGGACGTGGAGCCAGCGGAGTGCGTGGTGTACGACGACTCTGTGGCGGCGTGCCGTGGGGCCAAGGCGGCCGGGATGCACACGGTGGGGGTCTACGATCAGTTCTTTCACGTCTCGTGGGAGGAGATGACACGGGTGTGCGATCGGACCATCCGGAGCTTCACAGAGCTGCTGGAGGATTGAAAAAACGGAATTGCCGAAAGAAGAAACAGGGGAGGGGACAGTGGATGCTGCCCCCTCCCCTGTGGCCATTACGGACGATAAAAAACGAAAACTTACCCACCGCGGACCGGTCCACACCTTACTTCACACCTTACTGTAACGGCTCACGCAGAGGTCATGGTGCAGAGCCACCCGGCCCTCGTCCACCAGCCAGTTGGACAGATGCAGGAAATTGCGCTGGGTGACGCTGATGCGGAAGGGATCATGAGTGTGGATGCCCTCCTGACGGCAGTAGGCATAGAGCCACTGGTCGGCGGTCATGCCGTCGGCGAGACAGCTCAGCAGCCGCCGCCCCTTATCGTGGATGGCGGCGATGTTGGCATCGATGACGGGACCAAGCTCTGTGACGCTGGTCTTATGGGCCAGCACATAGGCCGGGCAGCGGAGACTGCGGAGGGACTCCATCACCGTCAGATCACGGGCAATGTGCATGATGGTGGGCAGCTTGAAGCGCTGCAGCTGCTCCGGCCCCAACAGGCAGTCTGCCAGATAGGCAGTGCCGTCGGGGGTAATGAAGCCCATCTGCCCGGCAGAGTGACCCGGCAGGGGCAGCAGGCCGAAACGGACGCCGCAAAAGTCCAGATGATCGATATCCGGAGAGATGAGAACGTCCGACAGGAAGCACTCCTCCGGAAACATGGACTGGATGGTGCCATAGGTGAGGGTCTCGTAGTTGGCCCGGAAGGCGGTGGCATCGGCGCAGATGGCGGCCTCGATCATGGGCATAGCGATAGGGCAGCCGTAGCGCCGGCGGAGATAGGCGGCGTTGCCCACATGGTCGTAGTGAGCGTGGGAGCAGAGGATCCCCTTGGGGCGCAGGCCGTGCTCCTCCAGCAGGGCGGTAAGGCCCTCCCGGTCAGAGGCGGCGATGCCGGTGTCCAGCAGGACAATGTCCGTATCCGTCAGGCGGTAAAAGGGGATCAGGGCCGTGGCTCCCACGGCGGCCCATGTATCTTTATGTATGTGCAGCAGCTCCATAAGGCGTCTCCTATCAGTTTCTTTTCGGTGAGATGGTACCATCTTCCGCCGGAAAATGCAAGGCGGGGAGAGAGGACGGAAAAAATTTTGCTTTTCCCTCTATGCAAACGGGAAAAAATAAGGTAAAATACTCCCAAGTATCACATACGGAGGAAGAGCAATGGACGAACCGAAGTATAAACGGGTGCTGCTGAAGATCAGCGGCGAGGCACTGGCGGGCGAGAAGCACTTCGGCCTGGACTTTCAGGTGCTGGGTCAGGTGGCGGACGTCATCAAGGAGTGCGTGAACATGGGCGTGCAGATCGGCGTTGTCATCGGCGGCGGCAACTTCTGGCGGGGCGTGAAGAACGGCGAGGGTCACATCGAGCGCACCCGTGCCGACCACATGGGAATGCTGGCCACGGCTATGAACTGCATGGCGCTGGCGGACGTGCTGGAGCAGAAGGGTGTGGACGTCCGGCTCCAGACGGCACTGGAGATCCGTGAGGTGGCGGAGCCATACATCCGGGCCAGAGCCGTCCGGCATCTGGAAAAGGGCCGGGTGGTGCTGTTTGGCTGCGGTGTGGGATGCCCCTTCTTCTCCACCGATACGGCGGCGGTGCTGCGGGCGGCGGAGATCAACGCCGACGTGATCCTGCTGGCCAAGAACATCGACGGCGTGTACGACTGCGACCCGGCCAAGAACGCCGACGCCGTGAAATTCGACGCCATCACCTATGACGAGGTGCTCAAGCGTCATCTGGCGGTGATGGATTCCACCGCCACCAGCCTGTCCATGGACAACCACATCCCGGTGCTGGTGTTTGCACTGAAAGACCCGTATAATATCGTGCGTGTGCTGCGGGGCGAAAAAATCGGAACGATCGTGAAGGAGGCATAACCATGCTGAAGGAACACTACAAGGTATACGAGGAAAAGATGAAAAAGAGCGTGGAGGCGGTGGAGCGTGACTTCGGAGCCGTGCGGGCCGGACGGGCCAACGCATCCGTCCTCAACCGCATTCAGGTGGACTACTACGGCACCCCCACCCCCATCCAGCAGATCGCTGCGGTGGCGTCCCCCGATCCCCGGACGCTGCTCATCACCCCTTGGGACGCCTCGGCCCTGAAGGGCATTGAGAAGGCCATTCAGGAGTCCGATCTGGGCATCAATCCCCAGAATGACGGCAAGTCCATCCGGCTGGCCTTCCCCCAGCTGACGGAGGAGCGCCGCAAGGAGCTGGTCAAGCAGATCCGCAAGTACAACGAGGGCGGCAAGGTGGCCATCCGCAACATCCGCCGGGATGCGCTGGAGGCGTTCAAGAAGATGCAGAAGGCCTCCGAGATCACCGAGGACGAGCTGAAGCTGGCTGAGAAGGACCTGCAGAAGATGACCGACGACCACTGCAAGGAGCTGGATAAGCTGCTGGATACCAAAGAAAAGGAACTCATGTCTGTCTGATGGGCCTGTTTTCCAAAAAGAAGCATCATACGGCGGGGCAGGTGGATGAAAACCGCCTTCCCCGCCATATCGCTGTTATCATGGACGGCAACGGGAGATGGGCCAAGCGTCGGGGCCTGCCCCGCACCGCCGGACATAAGGTGGGGGCGGAGGTGTTCCGCAAGATCGCTACCTACTGCAAGGAACTGGGAGTGGAGTACCTGACGGTATACGCCTTCTCCACGGAGAACTGGAAGCGCCCGGCGGACGAGGTCAACACCATCATGGGCCTTCTGAAGCAGTATATGCTGGAGGCCATCGACTCCATGGAGCGGGATCAGATCCGGCTGCGGTTTCTGGGGGACCTGAGCGCCCTTTCGCCGGAGCTGCAGGAGCTGGCCCGGCGCACCAACGAGATATCCTCCCACATTCAGGGCTTTCAGGCCAACGTCTGCCTGAACTACGGCGGTCGGGATGAGCTGCTGCGGGCGGCCCGGCACTTTGCCGCCGACTGTGTGGAGGGCCGCTGCCGCCCGGAGGAGCTGGATGAGGAGCGATTCTCCGGCTACCTGTTTACGGACGGTCTCCCGGATCCGGAGCTTATCATCCGCACCAGCGGAGAGGAGCGGCTGTCGGGCTTTCTGCTGTGGCAGTGCGCCTACTCGGAGCTGTATTTCTGCGATACCCTGTGGCCGGACTTCGGGCCGGAGGATATGGACCGGGCCATCGTGGCGTATCAGCAGCGTGACCGCCGGTTCGGCGGGGTAAAATAAAGAGGAAAGCATATGAAACAGAGAATTATCGTGGCGGTGATCGGCATCCCACTGCTGCTGGCCATCCTGTGCGTGGCGCCGGACTGGGCCACGGCGGCACTGCTGGCGGCGCTGAGCGTGGTGGGTACCCATGAGCTGCTGGCGGCTGTGTGCGGGCCGGAAAAGACCCGGCGCTGGACGGCGCTGCCGGCGGTGATGGGCATATTAGTGGTGCTGCATTTTTACGGTGCGGGCCATGGGTGGCAGTTGCCGCTGGGCATCGTGGACGGGCTGCTGCTGGTGGGCGTGATAGCGCTGCCGGCGGCGGGCGTGCTGACCTACGGCAAGCCCCACGCCCTGACCCTGCTGGACGTGTGCGTCATGGCGCTGGCGGGGCTGGCCATCCCGGCCTCTTTCAGCTGCCTGCTGCTGCTGCGGATGCTGCCCCACGGCGGCGGACTGGTGCTGGTGCCGCTGGTGGCGGCCTTCTGCAGTGACTCGGCGGCTCTGTTTACCGGTATGGCCTGCGGCAAGCACAAGCTGTCGCCGCTGGTAAGCCCCCACAAGACTGTGGAGGGCGCCGTGGGCGGCCTTGTCGGCGGTATGCTGGGCATGGTGATCTTCCGGATCATCTTCTACCTGTGTACCCTGCAGCCCCTGCACATCGGAGGTTGCATCCTCATGGGACTGGTGGGCGCCCTCATGGGTCAGCTGGGGGACCTGAGCTTCTCGGCCATCAAGCGCCAGTACGGCATCAAGGACTATGGGCGACTGCTGCCGGGTCACGGCGGTGTGCTGGACCGGTTCGACAGTGTGCTGTTTGCTGCGCCGGTGCTGTGGCTCATGACCTGCTGGGTCATCGGCCTGTAACAAGGAGAAACGATTATGACAAAGACTGTTGCGGTCTTGGGCTCCACCGGCTCCATCGGGCGGCAGACGCTGCAGGTGGTGCAGGAGCTGGGGCTAACGGTGGCGGCGCTGACGGCCAACCGCCAGGTGGATCTGCTGGAGCAGCAGGCTCGCCAGCTCCATCCGAAGCTGGCGGTGCTGTATGACCGGGCGGCGGCAGGGGAGCTGCGGCTGCGGCTGTCCGACACGGATATCCGGGTGGCGGAGGGGCCGGAGGGGCTTCTGGAGGCGGTGACACTGCCGGAGGCGGACACGGTGGTCACTGCCGTCATGGGCAGCGTCGGGCTGGAGCCCACGCTGGCGGCTATCCGGGAGAAAAAGCGCATCGCTCTGGCCAATAAGGAGACGCTGGTGTGCGCCGGCGAGCTGGTGATGGCGGAGGCGGAGCGCTGCGGCGCCGAGATCGTGCCGGTGGATTCGGAGCACTCGGCCATTTTCCAGAGCCTGCAGGGCTGCCGGGATCGCCGGGAGGTAAAGCGTCTGCTGCTGACCTGCTCCGGCGGGCCGTTTTTCGGCCTGAGCCATGAGGAACTGGAGCATAAGACCCCGGCGGACGCTCTGAAGCACCCTAACTGGAGCATGGGGGCCAAGATCACCATCGACTCGGCTACCCTCATGAACAAGGGGCTGGAGATCATCGAGGCCATGCGGCTGTACCGGCTGCCGGTGGAGCAGGTGGAGGCGGTGATCCACCGCCAGAGCATCGTCCATTCGCTGGTGGAGTACCGGGACGGGGCCATGATCGCCCAGCTGGGAACGGCGGATATGAAGCTGCCCATCCGCTATGCCTTCACATGGCCCTACCGGGCCGAGACACCGGATCGGACGCTGGATCTGCTGTCCTGCGGGCCGCTGACCTTTCAGGCACCGGATACGGAAGCGTTTCCATGCCTTGCCCTTGCCCGTCAGTGCGCCCGAACCGGCGGCACCGCCTGCGCCATCATGAACGGTGCCAATGAGGAGGCCGTGGGCCTGTTCCTGCGGCAGGAGATCGGCTTTAATGATATCGCCCGGCGGGTGGAGGATGCTCTGTGCCGGGTGGAGGTGAAATATACGCCCTCTCTGGAGGATATACTGGAGGCAGACAGACTGGCCCGTGCCGCTGTACTGAACCGGTAGGAGGAACCATGATCTATATTATCGCTGCGATCCTGATTTTCGGCGTGCTGATCGCCGTACACGAGCTGGGCCATTTTCTGGCGGCCAAGGCCTGCGGAGTGCGGGTCAACGAATTTTCCATCGGTATGGGTCCCACCATCCTGCACAAGACCAAGGGAGATACCACCTACTCTCTGCGGCTGCTGCCCATCGGCGGCTTCTGTGCCATGGAGGGCGAGGAGGAGGACTCCAACGACCCCACGGCCCTGAATAACCAGAGCTTCTGGAAAAAGCTCATCATTTTTGCCGCCGGGGCCTTTATGAACTTTCTGACGGGCCTGATCATCATCGTCGTCCTGTACGCCGGGGCCAAGGCATTTTACGTCCCGGTCATCACGGACTTTGCCGACGGCTGCCCCCTCCAGAGCGAGAACGGCCTGCAGGTGGGGGACCGTCTGGTGAGCATCGACGGTGAGCGGGTGTATGTTTACAGTGACGTGAGCCTGCTGCTGGGCCGCAACAAGACCGGTGTATTCGACCTGAAGGTCAAGCGTGACGGTCAGACCGTGACCCTGAAGGACTTCCCCATGGAGCGGGCGGAGTACACCGACCAGCAGGGCCAGACCTACACGGGCTTCGGCCTGATGTTCGGGGCGGAGGAGGCCACCGTAGGCAGCCGCCTCCGGTACAGCTGGAACAACGCCGTGGACTTCGTGCGGATCGTGCGCCTGTCCCTGCAGATGCTGGTGACCGGTGAGGCGGGCCTCAAGGACGTCAGCGGCCCGGTGGGCATCGTCTCCACCATCACGGACGTGGGCGAACAGGCGGAGAGCGCCTCGGCGGCGGTGGAGAACATCGCCTATCTGGCGGCGCTGGTGGCGGTGAATCTGGCGGTGATGAACCTGCTGCCCCTGCCGGCGCTGGACGGCGGAAAGATCTTCTTTCTGGTGGTCAACGCCCTGTGCATGCTGACCATCCGCAAGAAAATTCCGGCAAAATTCGAGAGCTACGTCCATCTGGCCGGCTTTGCGCTGCTGATGCTGCTGATGCTGGTCATCACCTTTCAGGACGTGTGGAAGCTGTTTCAGTAAGAGAGAAAGAGCACACGGGACGGGGAGCGGCTTCCCGTCCCTGTGGTGCGTTTTTGCCCCACAGAAGGGGATAAACTGAGGAGGAATCAGCCATGAGCAAGCAAATTCATGTGGGCAGCGTCCCGGTGGGCGGCGGGGCGGACATCGCCATCCAGTCCATGTGCAATACCCGGACGGAGGACGTGGCCGCCACCGTAGCCCAGATCCTCCGGCTGGAGGAGGCGGGGTGCGATATCATCCGGGTGGCGGTGCCGGATATGGCGGCGGCGCAGGCCGTGGGCCGCATCCGCCGGGCCATCCACATCCCGCTGGTGGCGGATATCCACTTCGATTACCGGCTGGCGCTGGAGTGCGTGCGGCAGGGCATCGATAAGATCCGCATCAACCCCGGCAACATCGGCTCACAGGAGAAGGTGCGGGCCGTGGCAGACGCCTGCCGCAGTGAGGGTATCCCCATCCGCATCGGTGTCAACGGTGGCTCACTGGAGCGGGAACTGCTGCAAAAATACGGCGGCGTCACCCCGGAGGCGCTGGTGGAGAGTGCCATGGGCCATGTCCGCCTGCTGAACGACTGCAATTTCGACGACATCTGCATCTCCGTGAAGTGCTCCCGTGTGCCGGTGAACATGGCGGCCTATCAGCTGCTGCACCGGCAGACGGACTACCCCCTGCATTTAGGGGTCACGGAGGCGGGCACGCCCCGGATGGGAGTGCTGAAATCCGCCATCGGCATCGGCGGCCTGCTGTGTCAGGGCATCGGCGACACCATTCGGGTGAGTCTCACCGCCGACCCGGTGGAGGAGGTGTGTGCGGCCAAGGATATCCTCTCTGCCGCCGGACTGCGGCAGACGGGGCCGAATCTCATCTCCTGCCCCACCTGCGGCCGCACAAAATATGACATGATCCCCATTGCACGGGAGGTAGAGCGCCGGTTGGAGGGCTGCACCAAGCCCATCACCGTGGCGGTGATGGGTTGCGTGGTCAACGGACCGGGGGAGGCCCGTGCGGCGGACGGGGGCAGCGCCGGCGG
>JABLTS010115950.1_pt1 | contig 20354 bp, 24 predicted proteins | sample 7160081 | NCBI WGS metagenome assembly JABLTS01 (sample SAMN14651231, study PRJNA627086) | human gut metagenome | isolation source: feces | host: Homo sapiens | reverse complement strand
GGATGATTCACTAACCTTGAACCCTGAACCAAATGAAAGCAAAGTAAAAAGGGGCTGTGAAGAAATGAGGATTCATTTCTTCACAGCTCCTTTTTGTTGCCGGTGACTTGACGAGCCGTTTCCCTAAATAACTTTTCGCTAAGACTGGAAAAAGAGCGGAAAGTATGGTATTATCTATGCATGAGTATGCGGGTGTAGTTCATCGGTAGAACGCCAGCTTCCCAAGCTGACACTAAAGTGGTTTTCAAAAAATAAATAAAAATAGTCAGGAAGTGCAGTATTACGTGAAATTTTGCACTTCTTTTTTTATTACCTAAAAGCGAAATTTCCCTTTTACAACCTTACTGCAACCTTACTACCCAAGGAGTGATTTGGAGGATGAAGAAAGTCTCTGCAAAATCTGCAGAGACTTTCTTTAATCTAATTCTGTATGTTTATTGATGTAATAGTTAATGGCTTTTCGACTGATTTTCCAAATGCGGCCAATTTTAAACCCTTTTAATACGCCACTTCTAAGCAATCCATATAGAGTACCTTTTGAGACCATAAGAATCGCACAAGCATCATCTACAGACACCAACGCTTCTTGCGTCATTTCTAACATTTTTACTCACCTCCTGTTACGCTTATAGAGATGTTATTTTAAAAACAGAAAAATACATAAAAATCATTCATACTGAGAAAAGGGTTTAGTTGGTGCTAGATAAGCATAGATGAATTATCAGCTTTGATACGACTGATAACAACATAGTAAAGTCATATAGACATGAAAAAACAATTCAATTTAACTCAATTCAACTCAATTCTTGAATTAAACTAAGTTGATTTAATTCAAGAATTGAATTAAAATGAATTAAATTGAGTTGAATTGCATCAAGAACAATATATAAGTAAGATAGAGGTGAAATATGACCATGAGTGAATTACCAACGCAAGAAACGCTAACCATTGAATTTAAAAGTGATCGAGGTGGGGGTTATCCTGATAGTGACTTAGTAGATGAAATTATAGGCATGGCAAATACAGAAGGTGGGACACTTTATCTGGGGATAGAAGATAATGGGCAAGTCACCGGTATTGTCAAGCATCATCAAGATCCTATCGGTTTAGCTGCATTAATAGCAAATTGTACGCGGCCTTCCTTATCTGTGCGTACAGAAATTATTTACGATCATGATTTGCCTGTCATGGTGATTTCTATTCCCAAAAGCTATTCCGTGGTTGCAACGGCTTCTGGTAAACTTTTGAAACGCCGTTTAAAGGCAGATGGTTCTCCTGAAGTTGTTCCTATGTATCCATACGAAATTTACACGAGACTATCTGATTTAAGGAAGTTGGATTTTTCCGCACAGCCAGTTCAGGATGGAACCGTAGATGATTTAGATCCGAATCAAATAGTTCGTTTGAGAGAGACCATACAGAATCAAAATGGTGATCAGCAATTACTATCGCTATCAGATGAAGACTTAGAAAAGGCACTCCAATTGGTTGTGCGAGTTGGCGAGAATGTATATCCCACATTGACAGGACTGCTGCTGATAGGGAAAGAATCCAGTTTAAAGCGATTAGTCCCCACAGCCAGTGCGGTTTTCCAAGTCATGCAAGGGACAAAAGTCGTTATTAATGAATCCTATCGTAAGCCTATCATCGAATTGGTTGAATTATTTTCTGAATACATGAAAGCCTGGAATCCTGAAAAAGAATTTGAATATGGACTATTTCGTATTCCTATTCCAGAATTTTCTAAACCAGCTTTTCGTGAAGGTTTAATCAATGCTTTTTCCCATAGAGATTACTCTATGATGGGAAGTGTGCGTGTACAAATCAATGATGAAGGATTGACCATTAGTAATCCCGGTGGCTTTGTCGAAGGAATTACTCTAAACAATTTGCTAACCGCAGAACCATATGGAAGGAATCCACTGTTATCCGATGCATTGAAACGAATTGGATTGGCTGAACGTACCGGACGTGGAATTGATCGTATTTTTGAAGGATCCATCACCTTTGGTAGACCTTGGCCGGATTATTCCGAATCTACCTCTCAAAATGTGACACTGTTTATTGCCAGAGCTAAAGCAGATATTCCTTTCATTCAGATGATTATGGATGAGCAAAAGGCTATCGGTCATACGCTGTCTATTAATACCTTATTGATTTTATCTATACTGTATAGCGAACGTAAATTGAGTGGGAAAGAATTATCTGATAAAACTCACATTTCTATTCAGCGAATCAAGCCGCTTATTGAGACACTGATTGAACGTGGATTGGTGGAAGAAATAGGTCGTGGTACTCACAGAATGCTTATGTTAAGTAAAAAGACTTATCAAAAAGCAGGCAAAACAAAGGAATACACTAGACAAAAAGGAATTGACCAAGTTCGTTTCCCGGAAATGATTTTACAATTGGCCCAAAGCCAGAACGGCATGATTACTAAAATGGATGTGGTTGAACTCCTGCATATTACCAAAGCACAAGCCTATACGATATTACAGCAGTTATGTGAAACGCATCAGCTGGAATTGAATGGTAAAGGACGTTATGCACGATATAAATTAGTAGTGAAATAAAAACGTTTGGTTATGCATATCAAATGATAGAAATGCAAAAAGGCTGGTATGAAGAAAATTTTCATACCAGCCTTTTTGTTGCACAAAATATATTTAACAAGAACTAATTGCATTCAGAAGAATGATTTTCCATTTTTTCACGGATAACTTCTCAGAGATTTTCTGGAACCCCCAATAAATCCATGGCTTCTGATAAAGAAAAATGCTGTTTACTCATTACGTTATTTAAACTGTAAATAGTGTTAGATACAATTCCTTTCTTAACCCCGTCTTCATGGGCATCTTCTAATTGGGATTCTCTGTCCATACGAGCCATTTCACGGTTGATATATAAACGTCGTTCGGCAGTATTATTCAAAAAATACGCGCTGCTTCCATAGCATTTTGAATGGTCGCTTCGCTCATAGCGAGTTCCTCCTTTCCTTTACGATCCAATTGATTGGCAAAATAGGCCAGCCAACGCTCCATTTTAGACATTTCCGAAATTGGCTTTTTTTCTTGCTTAGCATATTTCGGGATTTCCAAGAAATGAATGGCTAAATCCTTGGTGAGCTGATGCCCATTATCCAGATTATAGATGCCATACACCGCATGGGGGTCTTCTTGTGGTAGAAAGCTGAAATTGACCAAATTGATGGTGATACAAGGCTTTAAATTCCGATAGGTCTTCCCTGCTGGTAAAGACATCAAATACATTTGGGCCCAATAATATAGTGTGCGGCGGGACATATTCTTTTCATTGGCGACTTGTACTTCCACATCGACCTGTTCTCCGCTGTCCAAGACACAAGCCACGTCGAGACGAATCAATTTATCATGATCGTGTTCTGGACTCATTTCTGTATTGGAAAATTGTAAATCATAAATATATGTGTGGCAAGATAGCAATCAACTCTATTGGTTAGCCTCACAACAAGCTTGTTTCTTATACCGTGCCAAGGTGGCGCGACTAATACCTGTCATTTGCACAACTTCTTTATAAGTGTGATCTTTTAACAGTGATAATGCAGTTTGGATTCTAACATTAGGGATAGGTGGACGTCCTTCACGAAAACCATCTTTTGTTTTAGCAATGGCTTTTCCAGCTGCGGTTCGTTCCAATATCAATTCTCGTTCAAATTGAGCAAAAGCAAGGAGCATAGTAAAAAGTAACTGTCCCATGGGAGAATTATCAAAAGGTTGCCCATTGCCTATATTCAAAATACGGATGATAATTCCTCTTTCCAGTAACTCACGAACGGTCTTTAACCCATCCTCAGCATTTCTGGCAAAACGATCCAATTTGCAGCAAATTAATTCATCACCGGGTTGCAAGGCATCTATTAGTTGCTTAAACCTTGGCCTCTTCAATGTCTTCCCCGTATATTGCTCGGTCACAATGCAATCAGCTGATACGCCGGCCTTTAAAAGTTCAGCTGTTTGCTCTTCCAGAGAGTTTCCTTTTAATTGAACAATTGAGGACACTCTAGCATATCCATATTTCATAAAACCACTCCTTTCAGCAGTATGCTTTTGAGCATAAGTTTTGATACCTATCTTTTGCCCATAGTATAGCACATAAGATTACAGTCTCAAAACTTGAGAGTTTTGAGATTGTGATAGAGTCTAAAATTTCATTTGTATATTATCTCTACGAGATGATTTAGATTAATACTAAACATCTACCCATGATTGATGGGGAACATAGCAGAGCAAGTATGTCTATACTCCCCGGGGATTGGCTATGTCTAAGCCATCCATATGTTTCTATAAAAAGGAGAAGAAAATGAAACAAGGTAAAACAATGGAAGAATTGGGGAAAGAATTACAGCGGCAGAGAGCTGCTCGAAAGGATTTCATTACTGATACGAGACAAATTCAGTTTCACACGGACTATGACGGACACTCACAATTGATTATTCCTAATGTGAATGTCGCTGTGAATGGAATTTCAACCAATAGTACTTATGAAATTTCTGAATTGGCTCATCGACAGATTGCTACCCGCCTGGGAATCCCTTTCAAGTATTATCAGAAAATGCAGAATTTGGCTCCCGACCTTCTGGATCGAAATGTAAGCAATTGGTTTTGGCAGACTCCCGAAAAGCGGATGCTTCGCACCTTAGATGGCCGGCTTCGTGCTTTTCTGTCGGATCGGTACCGGAGATTGGACAATCTGGAATTGTGCTTGGCCGTATTGCCAGTCATCAAAGAAATGCCTGATGCGGAAATCGTTTCTTGTGAAGTGACCGAAGGCAATCTGTACCTAAAAATCATAAACAAGGCCATTCAAGCAGAAGTAAAGCCGGGAGATGTAGTACAAGCTGGTTTTGTTGTTTCCAATAGCGAAGTCGGATTAGGCTCACTTAGAGTAGAACCGTTGGTGTATCGATTGGTATGTTCCAATGGGCTGATTGTCAATGATTCTGGGCAAAAGAAATACCATGTAGGCCGGCAAGTCAAAGCAGAAGCCGAGTCTTATGAATTGTATTCCGATGAAACCATGGAGCAAGATGATAAGACCTTCTTTATGAAAACCAGAGACATTGTTCGAGCTGCTGCGAATGAAATACAATTCCAAATGATTGTAGACAAGCTGAAGGATACTACCCATATTCCTTTGGCAGCAGAGCCAATGACTGCCGTTAAAGAATTAGGTGATCGATTCCAGTTGAACGAAGAAGAGCAGAAAACCATTCTCCAAAATCTTTTCATTGGTGGGGATCATACCCAGTATGGTTTGCTTAATGCAGTAACAGCCACGGCGAACCATACAGAAAATTATGAGAGAGCCACTTTACTGGAAAGAATCGGGGGAAATCTACTCGACTTTTCTACGACTAGTAAAAGAAAACCGGCCAAGCTGAAACGAGTCAATGAGGGGAATAAAATTCCTTGGGGTCCAATTGAAAACGTTGTTGATTTGTAAGGAGAAATGTATGGATATTGAGAAAGTCTTATGGTTGGTGGCTCAAGTTATATTGATCGTAGTGGATCCTCCAGCAAATCAAAAGAATCGAAAATCATGAAACAAATAAGAGAGCGGAATAGTTCCGCTCTCTTTTCTTATTTCTAAATAAAGGAGAATATGATGCCTAACTGGTGTGAAACCGTATACTTTTTCACAGGAAATCAGGCCGAATTAGAATTTCTATATACCAAACTAGGAGAATGGACCTCTGAAGAAAAGTCCCCCTCTGATTTTGGTGCAAATTGGCTTGGTAACATTGCTATGGGAGCTGGATTGAATTGGAAGCAAATTCCTTGTCGTGGTACATTGGATTTTCTGAGTTTTGAGGAAAGAAATGGACAGCCAGTATTGCGAGTAGAAACAGAAACCGCTTGGGTACCTATGCATGAGTTGTGGGATGCCTTGCTCCATAAAATCGGTAGTCATTGTCACTACTTTTATTTTGCAGAAGAACCTGGCTTTGAATTGTATGAAACCAATGATACAGAAAAAGCCTACTTCGATGCAGATTATATCATTGACGCTTGCTGGGAAAGCCATAACCATGAGCAGTTTCAGGAATATTTTGAAGAAGGTTTAAATGACTGGACCTCTCATGATTTGAAACCCATTCTGCAAGAATTACTCAAAGACTGGAAATCTTCTTTACAAGAATTGATTATGCAGCTGACACAGCTACAAACAGATTGGAATGTAGGAGATGGCATTTACATTCATCCAGTAACCCGAATGTCATAAACCAATAGAAAGGAGCTGCTACCTATGCCTGCTACAAAATTTATTTGTCCCAATGGTACTGAAACAAAAATCACCACATGCCTAAAACAATGCCCGGTCCATCACCGGTGTCTGTTCTTACCTACACTTCGTGCTATTGCACAATCGGTAGACAGAAAGCTCCCGAAAGCATCTGTCACAGAGCTGCTGTGCGGTACTAGAGAAATATACCTCCGAAAAATCACAGATTATGCAGTGAGTCCCACGGATCAAGTCTTTGCTCTTCACGGCAGTGCGGTACATGCCCTGCAAGAGAATTTGACAGCCGGAGAATTGCTATCTGAAGAGCGACTGCAGGATACCGTTACTACAGGAAAGTTTGACCTGTACGGAAAAATTCTGGGAAACGATGATGGCGTACTGGGGGATTACAAAGTCACCAGCAGCTACAAACTCATGAAAGTCTTAGGTTACTACAAAGTGGACGTTCCTACGGGAGAATTCTATAAATCCGGTATCCGAAAAGGACAATCAAAATATAAAAAAGAATGGCGCACCGATGGAGTCCGTGATGTGTTTGAGTGGGCCGTACAGCTGAATGCCTATCGCATGTTGTTAGAAAAAGCTGGATTTCAAGTACACCATATGGAAATCCAAGCCTTCTGCAGGGACTATAGCTTACAGATTGCGGCTCAACGGAATATTACCAAACCCATATACCTAATTCCGATTCATCGCATTAGTAACCATTGGTTGGAATTGTATCTAAAAGCCAAAGCCCAACGGCTGGAGAAAGCAATTGCAACTCGTACCATGCCACCGGTGTGTACTGCTCGCGAGAATTGGAATGGCCGTAAATGTTTAGGCTATTGTCCTGTATCGGGACATTGCCCCTATGGCTCTATGCTTCAGGCAGAAAAGAATAGACAGATTGGTTAAGAAAGGAGTTACAGAAATGGAAATGAACGAGAGAGAAGTTTATATTTCCCCTGTTATCGAAGAAATGATGGAAGAAGATTTGCATTTTAAGAAAATTGTCATTATGAGTATTTGCCGATTCGTAAGCCGTGTTTCCTTCGGTAGTGTCAGTGCTGTACAAAAGCATATCAACGAAGAATTGATCCAACTCAATCAAAACGGAAATTGGGATATGCCCCATCGCATTTCTTCACCAAGGGACTTGATTGTAGGATTCTACACCGACTGCATCTTTGATGGTGGTCCGTCCATTTGGATTATGGAAGAAACCAAAGAGCGAACAGCACACCCTAAAATCACTGTCCTTACCGATGTAGAATACCTGCATTGGTATATTCCCTACTCCACAAAATGTTCTAAGAACCCCAAAATTGCCTAGATTCAAAAGAAAGGAACACTCAAAATGCAAAATATTTCAGCAAAAATGGTTGCCGTCATGAAAGAATGTGCCCATGTATTGAAAAACGGGACCAACAATTTTCATGGCTACAAATATGCTACCTCATCCGATGTGTTAGAAAAAGTCAATGCTGCCTTAGTCCAAAACGGAATCAGTTCCATGGCTATGCCTGAACTCATCAACTGCATAGATGTCACCAATACCAAGGGAAATAAAGAACACCTAGCTACAGTGAAAATTACCATTACTCTGACAGATAGTACATCTGGTGAAAGCGTGACCATTGTTGGGCTAGGCAGTGGGCAAGATGCCGGTGATAAAGCTGTTATGAAAGCCCAAACAGCTGCTATCAAGTATGCCTACCTACTTTCTCTGAACATTTCTACTGGAGATGATCCAGAAGCTGACTTGCAAACGGATCAAAACTTTTCAAATGAAAATCAAAGCACCCACTACTCCAACCCAGCACAGACTCCCTATAAAGCCCCGTTCCCTGTTGGTGAACAGGCTTCATGTGTAGAATGTGGAAACAATATTTCAGAAAAAGTAAGAAGATTCAGCGAAAGCAGATATGGTAAGCCACTCTGCATGCATTGCCAGCAAAAGCGGCAGGAGACAGCATAAAATGTGCTTGAGAATATACAAATGTATTCTATTTATCAACAACTGCCCAAGCTGATATTTAATATAATATGTGTAATAAAGGGACAATAAAGGAGAGCTTACATGGAAAATCGGCTAACTGTCTATAAAGTGATTGGTGCTAAAGTGGCGTACTATCGGAAACTGAATTGCTACTCACAATATGACCTGGCCGAAAAGCTTTCTGTTAGCCGCTCCGTTATCGCCAAGATTGAATCTGGAAAGTATAACGATAATATCCAGTTAAATATGTTATTTTCCCTGGCAAAAGCACTTCATGTAGAAGCATCCAAATTGATTACCTTTGATAATGATGACAAGCAGTTTCTAAAACACAGTGATTGAGCGAGGGCTGTTATGTAAAATCTCCCCGCTTTGGGGAGATTTATTTTTTATTAAATATATTAAATTATGGAAAGAAGGTGAAAACATGCAAGAAGAAATGGGATGTATCACTTTAGTAGTGCTATTCGTAGGTGCACTTATTATAAGTCTGTTTTTTACGGGCTTTGGTTTGATTGGAGAATTCTATACTGATATTGTTGGCTCTGACGGTTGGAATATATTTATTGTTATTTTATCTTTAATTTGTGGGTATTTTGTTTATCATCAGGCCTCAGAAGATAATAATGAATAGGAGGAAATCAGATGAATGGCATGGGTAGTACGGGCTGTTTTTTGCTAACCCTAGTATTCGGACTAATAGTATTCTTAGCGCAAGGTGTATTGACCTTTTTATGGGATTTTTTTACGTCACCGCTATTATATTTTTTTATTGTAGTTCAAGTAATTGCTTATTTCCTCGGATGTCGTAAAAAGAATCGGAATCATCTTGGCTAACAATTATCGCTTGAATTATTAATGCTATTGGTCGAAGATATGCTTGGAAATGAATCATATTGTATTTTAACGGGAATCACAACAGCATATCACACAAAAATCAGTTTTTCGGGGAGATTAGTGGATAAAACTATTTTCATAAACTAGCAATGTAATGATGGATACGGTGTTTGTCCAGCTTACACTCTGAAGGTACGGATGTTGCTCAAGCAGAATAACAAAATAATGGTGTAGGGAAATTGTTCTCTTGGCTATTTGGAAAAAAGCATTTATAGTTCAAAGATCTAAAGGAGGAATATTTATGTTAAAAAAATTGATGATGATTGTACTCTGTGCCTTCACGGCTATTGCTATATCAGGATGCTTTAGCAACGAGCCAGACATTTCTGGTGTTTATCTCGGTGAAAGAGCTGATAAACCGGAAACTATAATTGTTGAACTTATAAAAGGTTCTGATTTAAAAGATAGTGAATATAAGAGGTATAAAGCTGGATATGTTGTTAATATTTATACAGTTTATCCTACCGGTAACCAATTTTTAGAGCGAGTAATGCACAACGGATATGCTTCAGTACCTGATAAAAATGAAATTATTGGTATTTATGGGGATCCCGATGCTCAAAAGAATAAAGCTAGTCCCCAAGGTGTTTTTAAATTACAAGAAAATGGAGATCTTTTAGGTGTAACAGGGAAAGGACACAATCCTTTTTATAAAAAAACGTATACTAAACAACAAGAAAAGACTGTTGATGAACTTAGTAAAAGGCTAAAATCTGAACACCGCGATCAACATGCAGCTGGGAGATAATATCATTACATTTTAAGTGAGTAAAGAAGGTAAAAAATTATGAAAAAGCTCAAATCTGCGTTACTATTAGGCTCATTAGTTATTGCTACTGCACTTTCTGGATGCGGAGACGGAAATTTTACCAGTTTAAAAGAATCCTCTATGTATTACAGTGATACTCAAAATAAAATCTTATTAAAAAAAGTAGATGGTGCACCCAAAGTGGGGGATGCTCTTGAGAAGGCGATTCCAAATGGTAAATGGGAAAATGAAGAGAAAAAATATGATGATAAAAAAGAAGATTATATTGTTTATAAAGGTACACTCAAAACAGATGAAGTAAAAGCGATAAAAGACAATATTGATCATCATGACCAAGCTTTAAATGCATTAAGATCCACTCCTATCAAAGATTTACCCTCTCGGTTTGAGTGCGATCTAGGTGGAAATGAATATGTAGTAAAATTTTATTTTAAAGAGGTAGATAAAGATAATTTTATCCTGGATTCCATGGAAATTCTTGGTGATGAAAAAGCTGGATATGACAAAACTTCACTAGATCCAGATTTTGTATTGATGGAACTATTGGAAAAAGCAAACCCGGAATATGACTTCCAAAAAGATGGTTTTCCCATTATATACATTCCCAAAGCATTGCAAGAAGCAGAGGAGAAAATTCAAAATTTGCAGAAGGCAGATAAAATCGTTGGGCAAATTTGGCCAAAAGCAAGAGAAATAATGGAAAATTTAGACGAGGTTATTGCAAGTACCATAAAAGATGACCAAGATTACTCTAACTCTAATTTCGAAAATCAAAAAATGATTGCTGATGCAATCAAAGCGATAGATGATTCACAGAAAATTATATCTGATACAGATTTTGGCGATTCTAAGTTTAAAGAGATGTTGATGGCTGTACTTGACAAAGAAAAAGGGCTGATCGATCAGGCAAAAGATATTAGCGAAAAGCGGAACAACTTTAAGCTACCTAAAGATAAAAATGCCTTCAAGAATAATATTCGGGAGGATGCGTTAAAATTTGATAAAGACTGCGAAGAAATTAGCAAAATGTGTGGAGGCGGCAGGATTGTGCTTGCTTGGCATAAGCAAAACATCGCAGACATAGAAAAAATAAAAAAACAAGTATGGCAACAGTAAACTATTTATATCTGACTTTTCTCTCTTAAATTCTTAATTATAGAACATAAAATGAATGGTAAATACTAAGATGCTTGTAAAAATGACTCTTAGTGTTTACCATTTCATTTATGGCAGAATATTTAGAGACTAGTCATTAATTCACATGACCCGTACTTAACAAAAATGTTGTGCAAACGTATTAAACAGTACAAATGCTTATGAATTTTGACACATATCCTTTTTGCATTGATTTATTTTGTGTTTTTATAAAAAGAGCTGGGAACAGAATGAAGCAAGATTTTTTCAAACCAGCAAGAACAAAAACGATCATCAATAAAAAGAAAGGGTGCCTCTCATGTCATTGACTTCATTAATTCTTATGATATTGACTTTTATTGTCAATTTTATCATTCATTTCTTATTTTGGGTAATTACGTATAACTTGATTAGTCTTTTTCTGGAACCTAGCCCATTCATTTCACCAGGACAAGAATGGGATTTCTTTGGGAGGCTATGCTGTATTTCTATTCTTGCACCAGCCGTAATCTTTTCCTTAGGTCCTATGCAACGCTTTTTGGTTTGGAGTGAAGGTGGACGAAGTGTTAGTGGCGAATGGAGAATGCGAATGGAGCGAGCCTTGGAAGAAATTTGTGAGCAAGCTCATTTGCATCCTGGTGATTATAATTTATATGTAGGAGACACTCAGGAACTCAATGCGTTTGCATTAGGAAATCGCCATATCGCCGTTACTGCAGGGGCATTACAATACTTGAATGACCGAGAATTGACAGGAATCATGGCACATGAAATGGGGCATCTCCAAAAAGGACATACGAAGGCCGGCCTTTTTATCGTGGGCATGAATTGGTTTGGTCGTGTCATTGCCAGAGTTTATATGATAATGAATGTGTTATGCCGCCTAGTCAGTTGGGTTCCCGTCCTAGGATGGATGGTTTCTATTATTATGTTTTTCATCAACCTGCAGTATACCGTCTGCATATTTCTGTTGCAAATTCCTGCTTGTTTCCTCCTGCTTTCCGGACAGCGTGAGGAGGAATACGAGGCAGATCACTACGCCTGCTGTATTGGGTTGGGAAAGGAATTGGAACAGGGGCTCATGGTTCTTGATGATTACTATGGTTCTCATCGGATGGGCTTCTTAGAAAGACTACAATCCGATCATCCAGATACAAAGAATCGATTGAAACGAATCAGAAAATACAACGAGAAACTAAAGGTGGTATTGCCAGCACATCATACTCAGTAAGTATTGAGTATATGAATCATTGACTAGGTATTATTGGTTTCAAGTCCTTTGTAATGCTTCATTGATTGTGTCTGCTGAAAAAACTATTGTACAGCCATCTGCAATTAATTTCGCTTGTTGATGAGTTTGTAAATCCGTCACTACATACGGAGCAGGATGTAAACTTGCATAATTGATACGGCTATCTCTTATTCTCTGACCATAAGAAATGTATCGAGCAAAAGCAACCGCTTCCTCAGGACTTTTTGCTTTGATTGGTCTATATTGATATTTTTGTGGAAGCAATAGTTCCACTTGAAAAGAAGGTAACGGTGTTGTATCAAGATCAATCGGATATGGATATAAGGTAGGTAACTGTCCATAATTGGAATCATACAATTGATAATAATTACTGATTCCTAATTCTTGCCCTGCTTTCTCTTTTAACTGATTCCATGTATTCACAATTTGTTTTTCTTCAATTGAATATTTGGAAATGGGCGCAATAAAGAAGGCCCACTGCCCTGTACATTCATTTTTTACCACAAGCAAGGTATTATAGAGCGTGGGATTTTCATGATTATTGCGATAGGCAGTATCTCTTGCTAGCATGATAGCCTCTTGTGGATCACAGGCACAGGAGATGGAAAAAGTATATTCTGCAGGAAGCAGAGTAGTTACGGAATAGCTGCTAACAGGGAAATAATTCAGATTAATATATGGTACTTTGATTTCGTCTAACATAATTTTTTACCTCCATGGTTTATACAATAGAAAAAAGCAAGAAATAGTAATAAGAATCATCTTACCTTTTCTCCTATCATTTACTACTATGTAGTATCATTAATAAAAAATAAAAAAGTGCCCCTGGGATTGGGATCTCCCAGAGGCTTTTCTTTTATGTGCCTTCTCGCAAAGCTGTAATCTCTTGAGAAAGAATCCTAGCAGAATCTTTACGTTTAGCATCCAGCTCGTGTAGATATCGCTCTGTGGTTCGGATGCTAGTATGACCAAGCTGACTGGATACAGAAGTCAGTGGTGCGCCATTGGCTAAGGCGTAAGAGGCTGCCATATGTCTAAGAGAATGCACATCAATCAGTGGCAGCGCAAGCAATTTCGCCACTTTTTTGAGCCACATGTAGAAGTAGCTTGGGGTAATAGGAATGACATCTCCATTACGACGCTGGGTAATGAAAACGAAATTCTTTGGGTTTTTCAGTCCTGCTTCTTCTAGAAATTGCTTCTGATAGGCAGCATGTTTTTTCAAAAGTGACATGGTGTAATCATCGATAAATACCTTTCGGATAGATCCTTCTGTTTTCGGATCGGAAATCGTAATGGATTCTCCATCATAGTGCTTGATTGCTTTGTTGATAAGGAGCGATTGCTCTGCTTCATTGATACAGTCGTAGGTCAATGCAGAAAGTTCTCCTCGACGAATGCCTGTAATCAAGAAAAGGTAAAAAATCGTTTTCTTCTGTACCGTGTCTCTTGAATCCGGAAGGTTCTCAAGAAATTGGATAAACCGCTTGAGGTCAGCTTCTTGCCAAATTGGTGCCGGATGATATTTAGGACGTGGGCGTTCTTCCGGATCTAGCAGCTCACAGGGGTTTTCAGACAAATACCGCCAATTTACGGCTTTCTGAAAAATACTGCGTAATAATTTGAAATAGTTGTAGACCATGGTAGATGAGATAGGTTTGTCAGTCTGTTTCCCACCTTTAATGGCTTTCAGGTTTCTCATATCATCGATAAAATTCCGAATATCGTTGTCCGTTATTTTCGTCAGCACCTTACCACTGAAGTAATCCAGAATGTGATTGTCCAAAAGGCTCTGGTTTTTGATTTGCGTTGAAACTGCCAGCTTGGATGCATGTCGCTTTTTCCAAATCGCCAGAAAATCAGCAAAGGTAGTCTGATAAGTAGATTTGAACTCTTCTGTAGATAAATTATTCTGAATCAGATACTGTTCCATTTTCTTCTGTGCGGCCTTCTTTGTCTTACAGAAAAAGGTTTTTACCACTCGAACCTGCTTACCATTCTTATATCCACAAGATACTCGAACTTCAAAACGCTGACGGCCATGCTTATCTGGACCTCTATCAATAATGCTCATGTGACTTCTCCTTAAATACTAAAAAGCAGGAGCTATCCAAAGAAAGGATAACTCCTGCCATACCAACTACAATTATGCAATTTTAGGTTTATACACTTTTCATCTTTGCCCATGCTGGTGTAGAAAAGTTTTTACTCACCCATTGATCAACAGCTTCTTTTTCATAGATATAATTCTTCCCCTGACGGATGGCAGGTAGAAGGCCTTCGCGTGTCAATTTCAAAACCGCTTGATAGGAAATCATTCCACGGAAATACTTCTCACTTAATTCCCTAGCAGACAAGAAAATTGGATTCATATTTGTATGACCTCTTTCTTAATATACATAAGTTTGGATTCCATCATCACTATAATATCTAAGTTAAAATCCATTAGATATCACTCCCATAGTTCTCGATGATGCGATTCAAATAATTTAATGGGAGAAAAACCATTCTCTATGAGGACATAGTTCACATATTTTTTGATATCGGCTAAATCCCTTTTGTTTGGAGAGAAGCGTCTACCCGTTTTATAGTCTATATTGGAAAAGAGATAGTGAATGTGCGCAGGTGTCGTATCTAGGTGCAAATCCATCACACCTATAAATCGCAATTCACAGAATTGTGCCAATTCATCGCCAACTTTTCTTCCTACATCATAGACTTGCTCTGGGGTTTTATCCGCATCTTTGATTGGATCAAAAGCAAGAACGATATGAAAAATGACTTTCCCGTGACATTGTCCCGTTTGAGAGGCTAACCACTCCACCAGGTTTGTAAATTCCCGTGGCTGCACCTTAAATCCATACAGGTATTGTGGGTCAGTCACTTCATTTCTAGTGACGTAGGCATAGAGTTCTGGCAATACGTCAAGGATATTTCCTTTTCGGGTTTTGTAAGAGAGCGTAGTCATTTGCTTTCACCATCCTTCTTCACCAAAAATGTGTTTTCTAATTTCGATATTTCCTTCCCCATGCTAGTAGGAATTTGGGAAATCAGCTGGTAAAGCTCGTTGCTGCGAATATCACTGCGACATGCATAGGCAGAAAACAAATCACCGATAGAAATTGTTAGAATTTCTTTCTGGGATGAATCAGATGCAGGTATTACGGCAATTGCCTTTTTTGTTTCAAAAAGCAATTGTTTCATTGCCTCTCGATCCTCAATTTCCTGCTTCTGTACCTTAATCGCCATTTTGACAATAGCTGCTGGATCGTATTCTGCACCTGCCAAATCATCATTGAGAACACAATATTCTATATACCCGCTCTGGCTCATGTTTCGTTTCTTGGCATTACGTATAAGAGTTTCCTTTACTGCTGGGGTTGTACGAAAGCTCATCTTTTGATTCCGCTTGCCATTTACTGCTGTACCATCCTTTTTTGTTACCGGGATGACTTCTTTTTCTGCATCCTGTTTTTCTTTCATGATTTTGTCCTCCTTAAAAGGCTAACCGTAAGATAGATAAACCATGGAAAGGAAATGTCATGTATGGCGAATTGCTAACTTGCTAAAGAATCCTGCCCTCAAGGCAAGGATTCTTTCTATACGGAGTGCTCTAATAAACTTTGTCTTTTCTCATTCACAGAAAAACATTTTCATGATTTCCACAATGCTCATTATCTTCATGTTGGAAAAATCATTACTAATCATTGTACTTGAACGCTATTCATTTCATTTCCTTTTTCATGGTTATGGAATGGTTAATTGCGTTTTTAAATTTGATTTAGCGGAACTTATAGAAGTCATGGGAAAAACAGTTTGTAGTCGATCGTCCATTGGTATAAGGTATATAGGTCATATAAAAAGATATAGATGATATAAAGCACATAGTTGGGATAGGCGTGATTGAAATGGCTTGGAGTGAAACCGTAAAACATGAATGGGCCACGTACATAATAGAAAGTAGGTGGTCATGAAATGTTGAAAAGCGTATAATTTGACTAAGAAATGAACGAGGCGAATAACGGAAATTTTATATGCCATTTAGTGACTTTTGCTGTAGGTTCTTTTTGTGAAAAAATTGTGACTGAAAAATGTGAGCAGTAAACATCGATAATATCGAAGAATTTTAGTGGCTAAATTTTTGAATGTGAAAAGCTCACAGTGCTTTGTGAAGCACTGTGAGTATATTGTGCATGGTGTAAAAATCATTTATATGATAAAAGGAGGATGCCGATATGGAAGAAAAGCAACTTACTTTTGAAATGGACGACCAGCATATCGCCCAAATGGAAAAGCTTCTAAAAAAGTTTAAAACCCCGCATATAAAAAATGAGTATATAGGAACAGATCATTTATATGCGGACATACTAAGAACGTATTTACAGATAAATAAAAATGAATTACCGGATTTCGACCTAGTTGATTTTAATGATATGCAATGTACAGCAACTTATTTAGTTCAAAAATTTGGCTATTATACACATATATTGGGAACGTCCTCACATAAAGCAATTTTAATATGGAATTGTCTACAACAGCGATTTCACTGTACACTAAAAAGTCTTGATGTTGAGTACAAGGCTTTATCTAAGCATAGAAAAAAGGATAAAAACGATTTTGCACAAAAGTATCCTGACTTAAATAAAATTTTCCCTTCAGAAGCTCAATTCATAACAATATTCTATTTTCACATCAAGCATATGCTAAACAAAGCAAATGTAATTCAATATACCAATTCGTTTATCGGGCCCTATTTTCTGAAGAGAATGGTCGCTACATATCTTTGTAAAAAGCAAATGAAAGAATGTCCCGTAAATCTTTTTGGTAATTTTATTAATTCGTGGGAAGGTCTATTAAATCTATTTCAAATAGGAACCAATTGTATCAATGCTAAATGTACTCCTGATGGAACTCTTTTTGGTGGATTAAATATAAATACTCCATTCTATCAACATAATGGATATTTCGCGGAATTTGTACAACAAATACAAAGTACCAATAAAGCTGCAGTTACTAAATTGATTGGTGCGTTAACAAATGAAAATTTGGGAAATCTACATAAACTCTTATGGCTTTTGGGAAAAATAGTGTTGGGAAATCAATTTATTGATGCGATGAAATATCATGGAGAATTTCGCTCACAACTAACGATTATAAAAGGTACGGGCACTGATATAGAAGCTATATATTATGCCATTGCATCTATTATTGATGGAGCAAACTATATTAACAGAGACGTAAATTCTAATAGTAATTTTCTCAATGATTCTTCTGCTTGGGGATTTGGTCAGCCCAATCAAAGTTGCTTTGGGCAAATTCTAAATGATGCAACGAAGTACAAGGAAACTGAAACAACAATAGAAAATGATATTTTCCAATCAATATATTTCCAATTCATGGGAGTAATAGCCAATGTCCAGGTTGAACCAGATGTGCCAGCTCATAAAAGAGAGTTTGTAGATTTACTTTTTAACGGAAAAGCAGTTTCCTTAAAAGATGCTTATAAAATTACAATAGGACAATCTAAAGAGGATAATACCACTGAAATAGCATTTAGTATACCAAACGGATTAAGCTATACCAATGATTTGCAGCATATTATAATAACCGCGGGGCTCACCAAATATACTAAACAGTTACTAGAGGAAAATCAAAATTCTGCTAATTGTATCAATATGGAAAAATATGCTGATATTGCACCTCTTTTAGATAAAGAAAAAATAATCAGAGCCAATAATATTGGAAAATTGGTTATGCTAGGAATGCTTTATGTCGTAAACAAATTATGCCTTGGAATTGATGCCTTCGACATGATAGAACAAGACACCTCTTCTAGCTACCATGAAGAAAGAACAGAGAGTGAATATATCGGGGAATTTTGTACAGATTGTATTGAGGATTTAACAGGAGACCTGGATCCTGCAGAAACAGTTAAAAATATGATGACTGAATTAAAAAGAGCAAGAAAACGCTATGAGGGCGTTACCTGGGACAATACAGGTGATGAAACAGCCAAAACCGTTCGAGAAAGTCTAAAACTGAATAAACTGGATTCTGTTTCAAGGTATGATTTGTTGGTATCTTACCAGAAATGGAAAGAGCTAAAAAATATTACTACACCTCAACCAAAGTGGGCAGAGTTTTCCACTAAATTGATAAATCATTTGAAAATCATGCAAAATCAAGAACTTGCAAAATACCCAATGATTTTTATTTGCAGAAAAACTATGTACAGCAGATATGATAAATACGAGAAAGAAAATCCTGATAAAAAGCAATTCACTGGTATTTTAGGAATCCAACTTAATAAGACATGGCTTGAAAAGTTAACAAATGAAAAAGCAGTACAAGAAGCGCAAGAAAAGGAAAACTATGAGAAGGTGTTATCCTTATTAGAGGCTCAATTTGATGATGCTATGAAGGGAATTCAGTCATTTAAAATCCCTCCACAACCTTACATGCCTTGAAAAGCCAGTGTTTATCGGCGTTTTCAAAATAAGGTGTTGGTTTTCCAAAAAAGTAAGGTGTGAAAACGTTTTCACACCTTATCACACCTTATTTTCAAAAAAATGATATGAAATGATGATAAATCATGAGAACCATTCTCTTTAGAGAAAGTTATCAGAAAAGCTGGAAAATTCGGAAAAAGTGTGGTATTATCTATGCATGCGAAAAATATATTTTCATCATGCGGGTGTAGTTCATCGGTAGAACGCCAGCTTCCCAAGCTGGACAGGAGGGTTCGACTCCCTTCATCCGCTCCACATGAATTGGGAGAGCCCGAAAGGGCTCTTTTTTGTTTGGCTTGGTAGGATATAATAGTGGTGACTAGTGATTGGTGAATCAAGCCAAGAAAGGAATCAACGTATGCCATACACCTACTACGATATCGGACTGAATCTTTTTACGAAATCCTTCCCCCACCCGGAGAAGATCATCGAGGACGCGCACGCCGCGGGGATCCAGTGTATCCTGACAGGCTCGGAGGCAGAGGAGAATGAGCTCGTGAATGATTTCACGAAGACCCATGACGTCTACGGGACGGCGGGGATCCATCCGCACAGCGCCGACGAAGCGAAGGAGGAGGACGTGGTGCGCATCGAGGAAATATTGACCACGAATCCCCGCATCCTGGCGGTGGGAGAGACGGGGCTTGACTATGACCACATGTACAGCAGGAAGGAGAATCAGATCCACTACTTCAAGGAGCTGATCGCGCTCGCAGAGAAATTGGGAAAGCCGCTCTTCCTTCACGAGCGGGACGCGGCGGAGGACTTCATCGCCTGCTTTGCCGGTCACGAAGCCATCTGTCCGCGCGCCGTCGTCCACTGCTACACGGGGGATAAGGAAACACTCCGGCGGCTGCTCGATATGGGCTTCTATATCGGCATCACCGGATGGATCTGCGATGAGCGCCGTGCGGATGACCTGCGCGAGGCAGTCTCGATCCTCCCGCTGGATCGCGTGATGATCGAGACGGATGCGCCGTACCTCACGCCGCGCGGCTTTCACCTTCCGAGGACGAATGTGCCGCAGAATATCACCTACGTGGCAGAGACGCTTGCGCAGTACATGGGTGTCTCGGAAGAGGTGCTCACGAAATGCGCGAAGGAGAATACGGAGCGCTTCTGGGGAATCAGATAGAGGGGATAGGGGGCCCATAGGGCGTGCTGTCCCTTGACCCTGAATGAAAGCTTTGCTCGAATTAGGAATGAGGAATGAAGGTGGCGGCTACGCCGCCTTTTTAGAAGAGGGTATTCCCGTACCGTCAGCCTTCCCCTCTAGGGGAAGGTGCTCCGCAGGGGCGGATAGGGCACAGGCGGCATGAAAGACAGATGAGGAAAGCGGAACAGCGCGGCATATGTGGGGGAAGCGCGAGTCCCTGACCGCGAATGACAACGATTGAATCCGTGCTTTCTTAAAAATCATTCGCGCCCCTTCCTTTGGAAGGGGCAGACGAGCGAAGCGAGGCGGGGTTGGTTTCCCCGAATGTGGGAGTACCGTTTCACGCGGCCAACCTCCGCCCCTTCGGGGCACCT
>JABLTS010100298.1_pt1 | contig 20362 bp, 17 predicted proteins | sample 7160081 | NCBI WGS metagenome assembly JABLTS01 (sample SAMN14651231, study PRJNA627086) | human gut metagenome | isolation source: feces | host: Homo sapiens | reverse complement strand
TTTATGAGCAAGCTAATCCTCGAAAAGACGAAGCAGGAGCAGCATAATATCTATCTCGACTCTCGCATTTCCTTTCAGGAAATCGACCAATACTTCTTCTCTGGCTGTGCCTGTGCTTTCTTTCAAATCGCCGTTGACACTTATACCGATTTACGTTATGACCCATCTGAATGGCAATGACCCACAACTGCAAGAACGTGAGAAGTTCGTTCTTGCCTTCAACGATACGATGCTCAAAATATGGCGTGAGCAAATGACACTCCTCGGTGTAATCGACACCGGACGTTTGCTACACAGCCCCAAGTCCCTCCCTGTCCGTGCGGATGGTCGTTTCATTGAGTTAGGACTAAGCCAGTCCTTCCTCGAATATGGCCTTTGGCAGAACTTCGGTACGGGTAAGGAGATTCCAAGAGGTAATCATGGCGACATCGGACGTGAACGCAAGCGCAAAAAGAAACCCTGGTTCAGCCGTAAGTACTACGCTTCCGTCATGAACCTCCGTGACTTCCTCTCCGACAACATCGCTCATGAGTTCGTTGGTGTCGTCGCTCAGGCACTCGACGACAAGTATGTGCGCTATAATCACTAACAATGTCTTTTCTCCATCTAAAAGTCAGCCATACCTTTGCTGAAAACAAGCAAAAGTATGGCTGACATTTCATCTATCACATCTCTCATCACCTCATTCCGCAGCGAGACGCGCGAAGAGGCTATAACGCCCGAAGTTCTGGGCGCATTGTTGCAGAAAATCGCTGACCTTTTGGGAAAAGCTGCTCTGCAGACGGACATGAGTCGCCTTGATAATTGGCGCTCGGCTCTTGGACGCATCGGCTATGTGCTGACATCGCTCACCATCGGTTCGGACGACCGCAACAACGTGTACTTCACTTTGGGAAAGGCAAACCTCTCTACTGGAATCAATCAAATTGCACCCAATTCCATCCTCATCCGCCAAGCCACTACCGAGCGTGCCGGTGTCATGCGTGCGCAGCAGGTGCAGGACTTGAACAAATGCAAGGCTGACATTTCCAAGTACTTCTCTTCGCTCGCAAATATGGAGGAAAAAATCTTGAACATTCAAAAGGGAATTGCATCCATCAGCCTCCGTGTTTCCAGAAACACCAAAGCAACCACTGTCAACGCTGAAGATATCCTAAAGATACAGACGGATATCAAGTCGCTTGCGTCGCAGATAAAATCGTTGCAGACTGACATTCAGAAGTTTGCCACGATGAAGCAAGCTACGCAGATGCACATTGAATGTATCATCACTGACAGTACTCTTGTGATACAGGATGCCTACCGTTATATCCGGCAAGGGCTTACACCGGTCATTTTCCGACACACGGTGCGCACAAGTCGCAAGCAGGAGGATGAAAACGGTGTGCGTGAGTATCTTCCACGGCGACGTGGCTGGAACCGCTTTTATGACGACCGAAAGATTAGTGTGAATAATGGCGACGAGATTTCTTTCCGTCTGGATAAGGAGGGCGACCCGAACAGAGGCAAGTTTTTTACTGAACCTGGTGTGTTGTTCAGCGACTGCCGTGCCGTCATCGACCCCAATACGCAAAGGCTTTCAGAAGTCCGCATTTACTTTGGCAAACGCCCATTTAACATTCTCGGCATCAACCGCCATTTCCGCTTCGCCATCGGCTTTTACAAGAAGTCCAAAGATTACGGTCCGTTCCAGTTCGGAGAACTCCGAACTAACCTCGCTGAGTTCAGGGTAATTGCAAGAGCTGATAGAGTTGATGGTAGCAACAATTACAAACTCACCTTCAATTTCAGTATGTAAACGAAAAGAGCCATGGTTTCTCCGCAAGGAGTCCACCACAGCTCGGATGCAAAATGGTGTTCGCGACACCACGCTGCCAAAGAGCAATGGTCCAATCGACCACAACTCAATCGCGAAGATAACCACTTTATATTAACTCTCAAAAGACAATTCATTATGACAAAAGAAACTAAGGAAAATGTGCAGATTGTATCTGCCATAGCTATGCTCATCGGTGGATTCCTCCTCGCTGTCGCAGGATTCATCGTACCGCCCACCGGACAAATTCACGAGTCTGTCCTGGGTGTATTCGCAGAGTGTCTAATCTATGCCGGCTCAATCTTCGGTGTCACTATCTACATACAGACTAAGTATGCAGAACTACGCTCGTACCTCGACGACAAGCTGAAGCGGAAGGAGGAGAAGGATGCGCAAGATTGACCTCATCATCGTCCATTGCTCTGCCACGCCTGAAGGCAAGGACTTCACCACGGCAGATATCGACCGCTGGCACCGGCAGCGAGGCTTTGCTTCCATCGGATATCACTTCGTCATCTACCGCGACGGCTCTGTGCATCATGGCAGACCGCTCGCACAAGTGGGAGCGCACTGCCAAGAGCACAACGCCCATTCCATAGGCATCTGCTATATCGGTGGTTTGACCGCCGACGGCAAACACCCTAAGGACTCTCGCACTGAAGAGCAAAAGTCCGCATTGGTGGCACTTCTTCGCAAACTCCGGGTGCAGTTCCCCAATGCCAAAATCCGAGGACATCGCGACTTCGCTGCCAAAGCGTGCCCATCATTCGATGCCACTGCTGAGTATGCAAACATCTAAACCCTACGATATGAAACATATCCTAATCCTTATTCTTTGTGCATTTGTACTGGCGTGCAAGAGCACAAAGACAGCATCATCATCCAATGAAAGTGAGCGAAACGCCGTTTCGCAAGCTCAATGGCGATCCGCTCAGAATCTTTCATTCAGTTCCCTACAGAGGCTTACCGCCCTTTCATTCGATAGCTGCGTCTTCACATTCGGGGGTGTCGACACGTCGGCAACCCCTCAATGTTCCGACCTAAGCTATCCATCGGGCAAGCCCCTGTACAATGACAAGGCAAAGCCTCCATCTTACCACGGCAAGCCTTCAGCTATAAGATACGGCAAGCCGTCCTCTCTCAAGCTCTACGGACTTCACCTTTCCCAAGAGGAAAAGGAGGAGTCCGCAGCTGCACAGCAGGTGGAAGACAGCATCGCAATAGCGAAGCAGTCTTCATCCGACAAGTCGCAGGAAATCATCAAGTCAAGGTCTTCAGTTCCCTTCACGGCAAAGCTCGCTATTGCCGTCCTGATGATGATAACGGCAGTAGCCGTCATTTTCTTTATCCGTCGCTATCTCGCCGGCAGACGACGACACTTCGGTCACAGGCTCCCGAATTCATTGCCTGGCAGCTCCGGCGGTGCATTGTTCGGTGGCGAGGACAAGCCATTGCATGGCTAAGTGAAATTGTGGGGTGTTCCATTGCGTTCCGTCGCTTTGGGCTTCTGTTGCAAAATAAGTATGCCACTTCCCTGATCCGTACCATGTCTCTTTTTCTCGGATGTGAGGAGGACAAATCGCCTTAAGTCGAATAGTCCTCCATACATTCGAGAAAAGTGCAAGCACACGAGTCACGGTACGGGGTAAGCAACATACACATTTCTCCACGGCAGCCCAAAGCCCCTCCACTTCATTACACGCCCCACAATTTCACGGCTACGCCGGTCCTCGCCACCGAACAATGCACCACCTACGCACATGATTGACGCATCACCCAGCCAAGCAACGCTTGCAGCGAGCTTGTCTGACCTCCTCGTCAATCATCAACACGCAAGCGCCATCCGTCTTCCACGTCATTTCATTCCGTCATTCTTCTCCACATCTGCGATGTCATTCTGTTTTTTTGCACATCAAAGATGTCTATCTATCATCATAAAAGTTGAAAAGTGTTGCACACCCTTCACCTTTCTTAATAGGTACGGACACACGCTCCATTGCATTGCGCATAAGTCCGTGCAGCTGCGCTCTATTGTCTATCATCTCGCTTCGCTCAATCTTCTCTTCTTCAGCCGAAAGGCAGTGGCTCTCCACTCCCGTGTCCGTCCGTTATGCGCCACATCCTTTCGTCCACTGTTGCGAAAGGATATTGCGCTACATTCCATTACGTTATCATTCCGGAGTTTCTCTATGACTCTGCGAGCCATGGAGAAGTCCTACATTACCACTTCATTACATTCCACTTCATACCCATTCGCTTCGGGTAAGGCAGAGCCTTCTGTTTCCTATAAGGCGATGTCTTCATGGTTTGGTAAAGCTGCGCTTTCTATTATCTATCAATGCGAGAAAGCCGTCTGACTTATGGCAATCAAGATTGCTATAAGTCTGACAGCACTCTCGTTTATTCAAATAGGTATGGCAGAGGTATGGGATAGAAAAGGTAGTGCGCCTAATGTCGGGCAAGACCGACAGGCGCATTACCTTTTTATCCCTCACCACTGCCGCATTACCGCCCGATGGGTCGGGCGTGGCGTGGTGGCTCGCTTGGTGTGGTGGGCGGTGGTTCAGTAGCACGAAAGAGCGCAGTATGAAGCCGAAACCTTCGTTTTTTCTCGCATATATTGCAACATCCGCAAGCCATTGATGCCCATCCGATACCCAATAGCCTTTCGTGGTACGGCAAGACCCTCGGGTTGCTCGGCTTGGAGGCTTAAAGTGCCGAAAATAGAGCATTTGACGCATCCGAAACCCTATATCGTGTCGAAAACTCGGTGCTTTGCCGAAACCTTTTGATTGTTTCAGCCTTATTTGCTCAAGCCGAAACCCTATATCGTGCCGAAAACTCGGTGTTCTTCCGAAACCTTTTGATTGTTTCAGCCTTATTTGCTCAAGTCGAAACCCTTGTTTTTCGTGGAACTTGGAGTGGTTGTGCATCAGCGTGAAACCTCGGCTCGCTTTCGTCATCAGCGAAACTTGCAAGCCTTTTTCGTCACTTTCTGCCTTTTCGCCTTTTGGCGCAACTAAGGCGGTTTTGCGTGTGTGAGAAACTAAATATTAACATTTGTTTACATATTCCGCAAAGGTCGGGCGGTCGTAGCCGTCAGCAAGGACAGGGCGGTCGGGGGGTCTTTATCAAGACGGGTTAAGGGAAAATCCCTTAACAATCCCTTAACGGCTTGATACACAAGCCTTTCGTTTTTCTATCGCTTAATTTTCGTCGGTTTTTGTCGGCGCCAGCGTGCCTAAATCGGGCGAAACTGCCTTATTTCTCGTCTTTTGAGTGGTGTTTGAGCGGTGTTATTTTTGCGTATCATTAAACCAATAAAATTGAAAGACGTATGTCGAATATAAACACCAATGCGACCGTTACGCTCACTGTAAACGGAAAACAGGCGGAAGATATGCTCCTGAAACTGAAATCTCAGGCTGCAAACCTCGAAAAAGCCATTGAGAAAGCGGCTGCAGCAGGAAACAAACAGCAGCTCACGAAGCTAAAGCGTGAACTGAAGGAAACCAATCGCCAAATCTCGCAGATTGAAAATGCTGCAAAAGGGGTCGAGCATGTTCTGCAACGACTCGATGAAACTTCTCCTAAGGAACTGAACCGCACATTGGTACAGCTGAAACGTAACCTTAATGGGCTTGAACGGGGAAGCGAAGAGTGGAACAGACAATGTGAGGCGATTAAGCGTGTAAAGGCGGAGATTGCCAAAGTGAACTCGCAGTTGCGAGAGAATGAGAGTCTGTGGGAACGGATGAACCGAAAGTTGAACGACTGGCAGACGGCTCTTGCCGGCATTGCTGCTGCCATCACGGGTATCATCATGGCAGGACGCTCGGCGGTGAACGCTTTTGCGGATATGGACCAGGAGATGGCGAATGTGCGCAAGTTTACCGGAATGAACGCTTCGGAGGTGGAGCAGCTGAATGAGGACTTCCAGAAAATTGACACCAGAACGGGGCGTGAGGAGTTGAATAAGTTGGCGCAGGAAGCAGGACGATTGGGCAAAACATCGCAGGAGGATGTCTTGGGCTTCGTGAAAGCTGCCGACCAAATCAATGTGGCTTTGGACGACCTCGGTGATGGGGCTACGCTTACATTGAGTAAACTTACCAACATCTTCGGTGACGAGGAACGCCTCGGCACGGAGAAGGCTCTGCTTGCCGTGGGTTCTGTAATCAACGAGTTGTCGCAGAACTGCACGGCTTCTGCTCCTTATCTCGCAAACTTTACACAGCGAATGGCTGGCGTGGGTGCACAGGCGAAGATGACTATCCCGGAAATCATGGGCTTCGCTGCGGTTCTGGATAGCCAGGGACAGGCGGTGGAGATGTCGGCAACTGCTGTTTCCAAAGTCATTATGGATATGTTCAAGGAGAACGACAAGATAATAAAGGCTACGGGACTTAATGCTAAGGAGTTCAACGAAACGCTGAAGAAGAGTACTAACGAGGGACTTCTTATGTTGCTGGATCGTCTTCACGAATTGGGCAACATCGACGTACTTGCTCCAGTCTTCAAGGATATGGGCGAGAACGGTGCTCGTGCTGCGCAGGTGATTTCGGCTCTTGCTGGCAACCTCGATATGGTGCGGTGGGAGCAGGAGGAAGCTACTAAGGCGTTTGCGGAGGGTACATCGGTCACAAATGAGTTCAATGTGCAGAACACGACGGTGCAGGCAGGACTTGACAAGGCTCGGAAGGGCGTGACGGAGATGGCGGTGGCACTCGGTGAGCAGCTGCAGCCGATAATGAAGCATGTCATATCTTCCACCACTTTGTTGTTGAAGTTCATGTCTACTTCTATCACGTTCATAAAGGAGAACGCTTTTACTTTGGCTTCGCTGACAGCAGCTTTTATTGCCTATAAGATTGCGGTGAACGCTTCTAACATCGCTTTCAAGGCGCATTATGCGTGGCTTGTTATCTGCAAGACGGCAACGGCTGCGTACAAAACTACGGTGGCTACTTTACATGCTGCGCACTTACTTCTGCAGATGGGACTTGCCAAATTGCAGGGCAACTGGGTACGTCAGTCATGGCTGATGTCGGACCTCAAAAAGCAGGGTGCTCTGCTCGCATCGGGCTATGGTGCGATAGCAGCCGGAGCCATTGCTCTCGGTGCGGTTCTTTATAAACTATACAAGAAGATGACGGAGGTGTCGCAAGCAGAAAAGGATTTGCAGGAGATACGCAAGCGTGGGCAGGAGGGCATCATCGACGAGAAGAACAAGATTGATGCGCTTATTGCGGTGGCGCGTGATGAAACGCAGTCGCTGAAGGACAGACACACGGCGATTGATGCGCTCAACAAGATTATCCCGAACTATAATGCCCAGTTGGATGATACTACAGGCAAGTATAAGGAGAACAAGAAGGCTCTTGATGATTACTTGAAGTCGTTGACTCGCAAGTATGAGATTGAGGGTGCTAAGGATAAGTTGCGTGATATAGGAAAGCAGCGTGTCGACCTTAATCTGGAAAAGCAGAGGCAGGAGCGTGTCGTTGCCATGGATGAGATGGAGGCAAGGACGGAAACGGTTATGCCTGGTCAGGAGGGAAAGGTGGTGCAGTTGGGTGTCAACTCGTTGCGTGCCTCGAACAGACGTGCGCTTGCCAAGACAAAGGAGGACCTGGCGGAGCTTGACCAGCGTGAGGCGAACATCTTAGGCATATATGGCGAAGACATCAAGAAGGAGGCGCTCAATGAAGCGAAGAAAGAACAGAAGCAGGAACAGCAGACGCAGAACCATCCATACACGCCTCCTAAGACGGACAAGAAGACGAAGACAGAGGATGTGCTGAAACCGCAGAAGGACTGGAAGACCAGGGAGCAGGCTCTCAACCGTATCGCATACGCCAAGGGTGAGAAGGACTTCGAGGAGTACACGAACCGCATGACAGAGATTGATATTGAGTACAATCAGAAGGTCATGGCTAATGGCAAAGCTACGAGTGAACAGAAACTGGAAGCGGAAGCAGCATACTATGAGGCAAAGAAAAAACTCGCTGATGACAAGAACACGCAATCGGCGAAGCTGGAGAACGAATACTATAATGAACTGGTTGCTACGGAGAAACAGCGGTACATTGATGGAAAGGTAGACCAAAAGACGTTTGATGATGCGCTTGAACTCATGGAGTTGGAGCATCTGCGCCGTCTGACGAAGGTCTACACGGACGGTTCTAAGGAACAGCTGCAAGCGCAGAAGAATTATCAGAATAAGCTCGTTGAAAACCAAAAGCGTAATCAGAAGACCGTTGAGGACAACGAGAAGAAGCACCAGAAGGAGCTTGCCAAAATCAAAGAGGAATACTTCGGGGATAACAAGGCGGAGAAGAAGGAGAAGTATGATAAGGACTCTTCCGCTTTGGATGAAGTGTACGCCCAGGAGATAAAGGCTGCTGGCGACGATGCCGATGAGAAGTTGCGCATCGAGGAAGCGTATCAAAAGGCAAAGGTGGCACTGGCGAAGAAGTACGGCCAGGAGTATAACGACACAAGCAAGAACTTCCTCGAAAATATGACGGAGGACATCACGGAGTGGCTGAACTCGGACCTCGGACAGGCGGTGCAGGGTTCTTTTGACACGCTGACATCGGGCATGTCTTCAATATTTTCGGGCATGACTTCGCTTATTCAGGCGGAACTGGAGATACAGACGGCTGCCATAGAGAAGCGGTATGATAAGGAGATATCGCAAGCGGAGGGTAACAACTACAAGGTGAAGAAGCTCGAGGAGCAGAAGCAGAAGGAGTTGGCAAAGAAAAAGAACGAGGCGAACAAAAAGATGTTTGCCATGCAGGTAATTCAAGCGGTGGCGCAGACGGCACAGAACGCCATTTCGGCGTATGGCTCGGCAGCGGCCATTCCGCTTGTGGGTTATATCCTGGCACCAGTGGCTGCTGCAATGGCGGTGGCAGCTGGAGCTATTCAGATTGCTGCAATCAAAAAGCAACAGCAAGCGAGTGAAAGCCAGGGCTATGCCAAAGGTGGCTTCACACCTAATGGCAGTAAATATGAGGAAGTGGGCGTGGTTCATGCCGGGGAATGGGTGGCGTCGCAGGAGATGCTTGCCAACCCGGTTGCGCGTCCCATCATCAACGCCCTGGACTATGCGCAGCGGACTAACACCATCGGATCCTTACGAGCCGATGATGTGAGTCGGACTATTGCGCCAGTAGCATATAGCACGCCACAACAGCAACAGCCTATCATCGTGCAGCAGCAGCCGGACGGACTGGCTACGGCTGCAATCGTGCAGAACACAAAGGCTATGCAGAGTTATGCTGATACGATGAAGCAGTTGGAGAAGCGATTGAGCGAGCCTTTCGTCACGGTGAACACGGTCACGGGTGACACTGGCATCAAGCAAGCGCAGGACGAGTATGACACACTAATCCGTAACAAGACACCAAAGAGTAGAAGAAAGTGAGTAACCTCTGGTTAATGGTGAGCCTCGCCAATTGTCATTACATACATAGCAATAAATAAGAATATTAGGAGCAAAATCCATGTGGCAAGCGATATGTATGATAAAGTGGCAAGTGTTCGTCTTGCAGACTTACCTTTCACATATCTACTTAAAATATACAGTACGACACTACTTGCAATAAGAAATATGAGCAAGTGTGGAAAATCGAAATTCCAATAGTCAATAAAGACAAGACTTGCAACAAAAAGTATCAAACTTGCGAATATTATAATTAGTGTATGTTTCATTTTGCAAAAGTAATAAAAATGGAAATAATAATCAATGGCAAACAAGCTTTTTTGAAGAAGAACACTTCGTTTGACTTCATCTTCGAGAACCGTCTGTTTACGGGTAGTGACAGCTACACCTTGACAATCACGTTCCCACTAAAGGGATGCGCCCGAAATATAGCCATCTTCGGGCACATCCACAGAGCGGATGTTATCAAGTCGAAGGTGGTGTTTGACTGCGACATACGTGATGGTGCATTTATGAAGTCTGGCTCCATCACAATAACGGAAATATCGGACGTAGAAGTAAAAACGCAGTTCCTGGAGGGGCGCAGCGAGCAGAACTTTAATGAAACGTTTGACGATATCTATCTCAATGAAATGGATTTGGGATATCCTACCAAGCGCGATAATCTTATAGCAGCAGAAGCGTTCAAGCCATATCCAACGAACAACTGGGTGCCGTTGCCGTGGGTAAACAACTATTCCGGCAATCTGCAAAATGCTGTTACTACATCTGTCCATTTCATCACTGGCTTCGAGAATGTCAAAAGTACTCTTTCGTTCCAGCCATACTTATTGTATATCTTGAAGCGTATTTGTTCGCAATTGGGGTATGAGGCGAACTTTGCTGAACTGGAGCAATCGCAATATAAATATCTCTTGATTTGCAATACGCTTCCGGCTGCATGGGCTGCGTGGAACTTTGCCATTGCATTGCCTCATTGGACATTGAACGAGTTTTTTGAGCATCTTGAAAACTTCCTTTTCGGAGATTTTGATATCAACCATAAGGCTAAGCGCATCGAGTTTCATTTCTCTAATAGTCTGGCAAAATCGGCAGGAGAGATAATCTTAAACAAGGTCTTGGACTCTTACACAACAGAGGTGTCGCAAGAAGATGAAAGCAAGTACATCGCTTCGGCTAACTTGAAATACGCTGATAATGATGCGCTTCTGTGGTCATATTACTCGTGCGACTGGTTTATAAGAGCCAACAAGTCAAAGGCTTTGGTCTATGATACATTTCGGGAATTGATTGACAAGGCAATGACGTTGAAGATTAGCGGTTATTACAAGTCTACAGGGCATAGCGGACATGGATACAGCGAGTCTTTCAGCCGTGGCTATCCAGTTGGAAGTGACGGAAACAGACTGTTTTATTGCAAGGAGATTGATACCTATTTTATAATGTACTGCTACAAATCAGAATTTGTCAGCAAGCATAATGGCATGAAGTGGTACAAGTATTATAACCGTCTGATGCCTGTAAATCAGTTCGGAGATTATTTTGTTGATAATGATGCTGACGATATTGAACTGAAAATCGTTCCTGCATGGATAGAGGGTACTGACGACAAGTATGGCAATTGTATGTTTCTCGACTGCGGAGAGTTGGGCAGTAGAGAAACATGGACTATATCGGAAGACGGTACAGGCTCTTCTGGCTCTGCATCTTCTGGCATCTACATAGGACAAAGACCGAACAATGAAGGGCAATTATCATCGGTACGCTATCACGATGATGTCGACTATGACGCAGGAGACTTGGCACAAGGCACTGCAAGCTATGTGATTGGCAAAGGAGAAACCGAGAAGTCATCTGCATACTTTGATGTTATATATGTCGGCTTTTGGAGTGGACATTATCTTTTCGGCGGTAATCAGCCACATCCTATAATAGATAAGGTGGAGGTTACTGACTCGTTTGGGTATAACAGAACTCAATTCACCTTGCGATTGAAAGACGGCATAGCCAATTCTATGCGCTTGTCAATGCACAAGATTGATGGAAAGCAGAAGTTCCATTTCTCTTTCCTCTCTGACACAATACCTAATCCTCGTGCATTGTTCTACATACGTGGGCAGAGGTATATATGCGAAAAAATAACTGCCACGTTCCATGAGTCGGGAAAGTCGCAGTTATTAAAAGGAATATTCTATCGTGTCTTAGCTGATTGAACGCTGCAGGGCTGTGGCATGGCGCTCGATGGTGGTGCGCAGCACCTTGGCATAAATCTGTGTGGTCTTGATGTCCTGGTGCCCAAGCATACGAGCCACATTCTCTATAGGCACGTCGTGAGCCAATGCCATCGTAGCGAAGGAGTGGCGAGCCACGTGGAAAGTCAACTTCTGCCTGAAGTGCAGCTCCATCTGTATCACATGAAGGTAGTCGTTGGCTTTCTGGTTGCTGATCTTAGGCAGTTGGTAGTCGTACTTCTCAAGCACCTTCATCGCAGGAGAGAGGATAGGCGTGAAGAACTTCGTATCGGTCTTGATACGGCTGCCATCGATGTAGTACATCTTGCCCTCCTTCTTCGTCATGCTCTCGAAGTCGAAGGTCTGGGTGTCGCAGAACGACAGACCGGTGTAGGCTGCGAAGATGAAGAGGTCGCGCACCCTGGCAAGTTTGCCCTCGAACTTGTAGTTGCGCATGAGCTTCAATTCAAGTTCGGTGAGCGGTTCACGTTCACGGCACTTGCCTCGCTTCAACGTCACCACTTGATAAGGATCCTGTGGAATTTCGCCCATCTGATAAAGTTGGCGAACCCACTTGTGGATTTTCTTGTGGTAGCCGTAACACGTCACATCGGTACGGGTGCCATCATGCAGCCAGTTGTCAAAGGCGATGATGTTCTTCGGAGTCAAGTCGCCATAGGTGTTGAGTTTACCGAATGTGCGCACGGTTTCAATGGCACAAATCTTGTGCTTGCGTGTACCTTCGCGCAAATCTTCATTGGCGAGAGCTTCCTCCATAAAGTCGAGAAAGTTCTTTTCACTTTTCTCCGGCTCTTTGGATTTCTCCTCTTTCACTTCCATCTTTGGCTTCTTTTCTTCGCCATTAAAGTGATACATGAAATTGTCGTAGGTACGCTCTTCATCAAGAACGTCCATCGCAGCAATGATTTTCTTACACTTTGCTACCAGAGCTTGTGTTTCGGGCGAAGCTGCTGCTGCTTGCCAGTCGTCGGGTGAATACTTGCCAATCATAATGTATTTACGAGTGGCACGTCCAAGATAAACTTGCACTTCCAAAAATCCGTAACCCCTCTTCTCGGAGTTTTTTCTACGGTCGAAGACGACCTCTACCAATTCCTTCTTCATTGTTAAAGTAGGTTTTAGTACAGCGGACAAATAAGTGGAGAAGATGAGAATAATGGGAGTTTAACAATTTTTAATTGGTAGTTTTACCAATCCCAGCTATTTAGTGGCTGAAAGTGTCACACGTTTTTAGAAAGTGTCACACATTTCAGAAAAGTGTCACACAAAGTGTCACACATTTATGTATTGTTGTGTCCCGTTATGTCATCATCAAAGCACCAGGTTCAAATCCGCTGCGTTAATTAGACATTACGCTCGTCCTCTAAATAACTGTCTGAATTTCAAGTTACTCGCTCGTAACTAACTGTATATAAGCAACAAAGAGGATACTACCGAAGTAGAATCCTCTTTGACGTTGTTTTGTTCCGATGTGACCCGCATGGGGTCACAAAGTGATTCCGTTGGGATTCGAACCCAAGACCCACGCCTTAGAAGGGCGTTGCTCTAATCCAACTGAGCTACGGAACCGACCGTTTTCGGAGTGCAAAGGTAGTACTTTTATTGTAAACTGCAAAATTTCATAGAGAAAAGTTGCAAGAAAATTGATTTTTCCTTTGATTATCAGATTTTCCCCCACTCCCTTTGCATATTTTTTCGTTCTTTTCTCACTTTCAGCCGAAAAATAACGTATGCTTCTTCAACCCAAAGCGAGAAAAGAACTCAGATAAATCTGTCATTTTTTCAAGAAAGTGACGGTGGCAACGGGACGGAGATTACGTCCTGGTTTATCAGAAATGGGAGGAAACGAGCTCTTTACCTCATTCATACACATTATCTTATTGTCAGTATTCAGGAAATAATACAATCCAGACGTATTACGAAATATCGGATCCAAACCCAATGTCTTGAGATTATTATTAATACCGGTTCTGTTGTCCATTATATACTCCATCTCCCCTTTTGTCGGCAGTCTCCATCCATTCACTCCTTCTACGGCAAGCTCTGCAATGCCGGCATCAACGGCCTTCTTGACATCGGCCTGATCATCTGCATTGAATTTGAGTGAACTTTTCGATTTCGGCGCCAAAAGGGTCACAATGGTGATATTGCTTGACACCGCTGACTGCTCCGACTTCAGCACATAGCAACCTTTATATACCGTGCCCTGCCCTGGAGCCGTCTCGTCCACTTTCACATCGCCGCCCGTATTGTCGCCCATCTCATTCTCCTTCACATCGATTGTCCAGGTCTGCTCTCCGGCCCACGACACACCATTGATCAAGCACTTCAGAGACGGTTCTGCCACTCTCTGATAATTCACGGTCATATCCACCTTGTAGTTTGCCGCCAGCGGTTTGTCGCTGACATATCTGAAGGTCTTCACCTTGCCGTCGGTCGTCGTGAAATTGAAAGAAACTACAGGATTCCCCACGCTCTCCATCAGGAATGCGTCACACTGCTTCGTCCATTTGCCATCAGTTCCCTTCTCCAGTACCACGTTATAGGCACCATTCTCTCCGCAATACTCTCCAGCCACGTTGATTCCCTCATACAGAGGACTGACATCCGCCGTTATAGCAGCCACATTCTCCGGCACATCGCTTATCGTCACGTTGCGGAGCATAAACACCTTGCGGTTCATCGTCAGCGTGACGTCCATTTCCTCGCCGTCCGTCAGCACCACCTCACTATTTGCCGCCATTATGTCGCCATGTGCCATTCCTTCTTTCAGCGCCACCACAGACTGCGGAGTAGCCTCCTCCTTTGTCGGCAACGAATAGTTTGCCGCATCTGCTCCCGCCACGGAATACACTCGATACGCTCCGGCGGCAAGCTTGAAGTTTGCCACATCCTTTTCCGAAGCCACCGACTTATACGCCACACATTGTTCTGCCGTATCAAATACATACAGGTTTATCGGTGTCGCCACGGTCATTTCCGACGCAGCCCCGCTCTGTCCACGGGCCTTTATCCTGAGTGTCACACCACCCAAGGCGTCATCGCCATCAGCCAAATCTTTTGAACACGATACGAACATTGCCAATACAAGCAGAAAGGCAAAAGAAAAAAGCATTTTATCCTTCATAGAATTATTTTTTATGGGTTTGCGTTAAATTCATCCCCAGTCGGTATAATGCCGTTTTGGGGTTAAGTTCCAACAAAAGTAATATTTTTCTACAAAAGCGACAAGAAACACTTCAATTTATTTCAACAAGAAACACCTACATTTATTTCAAATTATCCATCGAATTTCTTAAAGTCCCTATTTTTCCCAATTTTTCTGTACAAAAACCCTTGCCAATTTTGCAACATTAGTTAACAATAAAAGAAAACAGATTAACACTGACAAACAAATTCGATTTGTTTTCATAATACAATAAGTGTTTAAATATGCAAACAACAAATAAGAAAAAAGATATAATAAACCCATCCAGATCTCTCGAAAAGGATGGGCTGAAAATATCAACTAAGATTTTTTATCAAACCGAATAATGCATCCGGTGCAATCATCAGGCCTCCAACTGACCGATGATTTCAGTCACCGATTTGCATCCATGCTTGTCAAGCCATTCATTGATGCCGTTCTTCACCTTCACCGTCACCTGAGGATCCAGGAAGTTCGCCGTACCGATTTCTATTGCAGAAGCTCCGGCAAGCATAAACTCAATGGCATCGTTGGCATTGCAGATGCCGCCGAGTCCCACAACGGGAATTCCGACAGCCTTTGCCACCTGCCACACCATGCGCAGAGCAACAGGCTTCACCGCCGGTCCGCTCAGTCCACCGGTATTGATGCTCAGCATCGGCTTGCGCTTCTCTATGTCTATCGCCATTCCCATCAGAGTGTTGATGAGCGACACGCTGTCGGCGCCCTCTGCCTCAACGGCACGTGCAATCTCCGTAATGTCGGTGACATTCGGCGACAGCTTGACTATCAGCGTCTTATGATAACTCTTGCGCACGGCTCTCACCACACTGGCAGCTCCCTCGCATGTCACTCCAAACGCCATTCCGCCGTCTTTCACGTTAGGGCAGGAGATATTCAGTTCTATCGCCGGAATCTTGTCGAGAGCGTCTATCCTTGCCGCACATTCTGCATAATCCTCTGGCGAAGAACCGCTTACGTTCACTATCATATTGGTGTCGATATCCTTTATCTCCGGATATATGTGCTCACAGAAATAGTCAACGCCCTTGTTCTGCAATCCCACACAGTTGAGCATTCCCGATGCCGTCTCTGCCATTCGCGGATAGTCGTTGCCTTGTCTCGGATGCAGGGTGGTGCCCTTCACGATAATGCCGCCTATCTCACTAAGTTCCACGAAATCAGCATATTCCGGACCGTATCCGAATGTGCCTGAAGCTGTCATCACTGGATTCTTCAGCTCCAGATTTCCTATTTTTACCCTTAAATCTGCCATGACAAATCATTTACGTTAAACACTGGACCATCCTTACAAACACACAGGTTGCCGCTCTTCGTGCCTTCCACGCAACACAGACAGGCTCCCACGCCACATGCCATCTTGTTTTCGAGCGACGCCTCACAGCATATACCCTCAGAATGTGCATATTTCGCCACTGCCACCATCATCGGTTTCGGTCCGCAGGTGGAAATCTGGTCAAACCTCACTCGCTGCAGCACGGAATGGTTTGTCACGAAGCCCTTCTCTCCCTCCGATCCGTCTTCGGTAGTGATGCACACCTCACCGTATTTCCTGTATTCATCAAGGAGCAGCAGGTCTTTTGCCGACCGTGCTCCGAGCAGGAACACCGGTGTCATACCATTGTCTTTCAGCACTTTACCGAAATAGAGAAGCGGTGCAACGCCCACGCCGCCGCCGACGAGCAACACCTTGGCCTCCTTGTTCTCAGGGATGGTGAACGTGTTTCCCAGAGGTAACATGCAGTTCAGCTTGTCACCAGCCTTCAGCTGTGCCAAGGCACGTGTGCCGTCACCGATGGCAGCCACCAGCAACCACAGCTCATTTGCTTGATAATCAACGAAGTTTATAGATATCGGGCGTCTCAGGAATGTCGTTGCAGATCCGTCGATGCGTATCTCCACGAACTGTCCTGGTGCCATTTCGGGCAGCTTCTCCGCATGGGTCAACTTTATCAAGACGTATTTGTCGTTGATATGGTCCACCGAAGAAACAATCAGGTCTAAAACGTATTTTTTCATCAGTTCCATTTATAAGTTTCGGCAAAATTAGGCAAAAAATCCCTAATATCTACCGATAAGCTCACATTATTATCTGCAAAGCCGCCAAAAAAAAACCATTCCTAATTACCGATTTGGGGTTAATCACTTCTTCGGCACGAAACTTTCCCACGTCTGGTCATCGTAAAACACTCTTATTTCAGTTATCCTCCGGCGCTCCTTCTCCTTATATACGATGTCCGTGTGTACGGGCGACTTTGGCTGCTGCCTCACGTTAGTAGCGAAAGCGTTGCCCATCGGGGCGCTCTGCTGCGATGTTGCCCCCGCATTTCCGTCAGCATCACCGAAGTCGAGCATCTGCTCACCGGCCATACCACTCTCCTGTGGGGTAGAGGAGGAGTCATCCGCCGACGCTTCGTCAACGAACATCATTCCTTTTCCAAACATGAGCCAGTCGAGACTGATGTTCGGAAATTTCGACTTTATAGAGTCCACGGTGTTCAGAGTCGGTTTTGTACGTCCCTGAAAAATTCCACTCAGTGTGGCAGGAGATATTCCGAGGAAGTTTGCAAACGTCTGTTGAGTCATGTGCTGCGCTTCCATCAGCTGTCTAATTCTGTCCTTCATTTTCTTCTCTTATAGTAAAAATAGGGGTTGTAGCCCTGATTTTGTTTGACTTTACAAAGGTAAATCAAAAAAATGGAATACACAACAAATGTAGAATATATTTTATTTTCTAAATATTAGATTTCTAAATGTAAATTCGTAAAATCAAATCTTTAAACTCAGGTTTTTAGGTTTTGAATTTGTAAATGTGAATTTTAGGAAGCTAAACGTCCGGAAAGCCTTTGTTTACGGGATTTTCGGAATTAACTGGCTGTGATTTGGTTATTTATATATGTTTAGGGTCGTAAATAGGGAATATACATTAATTTTGTAAGATATTTTGTATAATTCACCCTGTCAGCTACTTTAAAAGTATAAAACTCATTGGTTTTCAGTGATTTATAAGGCTTATTTTATTCTGCATAATAATTCGTATAGATTTTAATATTTAAATATTCGGATGTTAATATTTGAATTTGATTCAATAAAATGTATTCAAGTTTTCAAATATACAAATAGCATTTACTAAATTAAACTTCAATGTTTTAAAATTTAAATCTTTGAATTTCACAAAGATATATCAAAACAATTGTTAACGCTGAATTTGAAGTCATTTTCAGAGTCGTTTTTTTCAGAAACAAAAGGATTCCGAACGAGGGGAAAGTAATGTCAAAATCATGCTATTCTCAGGATAGGAAAAATCACGCAAAGCCCTGATTTCAAGCGGAAATAAGGATAAAATTTATGTTCGCGAAAATCATTTCTTTTTACAAAATCTGCACCAAAAATGTAAAAAAACGCATCATTTCGGGGTGCAATATCATAAAACAGCATCCCCTCACCACCCGAAAAACGGTGATGAGGGGACATATATATATAAGGTGTAACCATTTCTGGCAGAAAATTCTTTGTTCCCTGGTCAATGCATGATAAAGAAAATCAACTCCTGCAGCAGCTCGCCGGTGGGAGTATTCGGATTGTCGAGCCCCTTGCACTTGGTGTCAGCCTCACGGATTTTGTCTATTATCTGCATCACTTTCCCACCACTGTAGTTTCTCATTCCCAGCATATACTCCTTGGCGGCCCATGGTCCGCGCAGGTCGAGCCATCTCGCCACCTCGGCATCATTCTGTCTGTTGGGAGCGTAGTAGGCAAGCATGAGATTCTGGAAATACGAGAATATCACCGGTATCAGAGCGAACGCCCCGCCTGTTTTCGGATTGCTGTCAAAATATTTCAATATCAGGTTCGCCTTCACCACATCCTTCGCTGCGATGGCGCTTCTCAGTTCAAAGGCATTGAAGTCTTTGCTGATGCCGATCCTCTTCTCCACCATCTGCGGCGTGATGCGCGTGTCTCCCTCTTCCAGCGAGAGCAGCAGTTTGTCAATCTCTCCCGTCAGCCTGCTGAGGTCTGCCCCGATATGGTCGGCAAGCATCTGCGCCGCCTTGTTCTCTATCGTCACCTTTGTGCGCTTTTTCAGATATGCCTCAATGAATGGCGGCAGCTCGTAGTCTCGCTTTTTCTTGCTCTCAAACACCACTCCCGCATTCTTGAATCTCGTCAGGATCTTCTTCCGTCCGTCGATAGTACCGTTTTTATAACACACCACGAGCACAGTCGTCTTTGCCGGTTTTTCCAGATAACGCTCCAGCTGGTCCCAGTTTTTTATGTTCTGCGCCTCCTTCACTATTATCACCTGCCGCTCTGCCATCACGGGATAGCTCCTCGCCATGTCTGCCACCTGGGCTCCCGTCACATCGGCTCCGAACACTATCTGCTGGTTGAAATCTCTCTCTTCGGGCTTTATCGCATGCTCCGCAATGAAGTCCGCAATCTGGTCGATGTAGTAAGCCTCCTCCCCCATCAGCAGATACGACGGTGCGTAGTTGCCGGCCTTCAGATCCGACATCACGCTCTCAAAAGTCATTGTCGCTGTTTTCTCAGCCATACTATATTTTTAACTATTTTATACATTATCAGTTTCGCTGCAACATTTTTCTATTTGTATAATAATGTTAACAACAAAACATCCTTACCCTCTCAAGAATGCCATCAAACTGTTCGTCGCCAATACCATTCCCGTAAACACGGAATTTTGAAGCATGGTCAATCACTGCTCTTTTCCGACATCTCATATATTGAGATTCACGAAATATCATTACTTTTGCAATGCCATAGACACGAGCCGCCGCCTTTGCGGGTCATCGTCTCACAAGGATGAAGTCTCCCGTCATGGGCCAACTTGTCCTGTTGTGTCATGGCTACGATATCAGCAAGACGCATTCTGATTGCAAAATTAATAAAATGAACCGATTAAACCTACCTCCTTACGAAATAAAAACACGCCAGCAAGATGGCAGACAGTATATCCTCGATGTATTACGCAGGAAATTCATAGCACTGACCCCCGAAGAATGGGTGCGCCAGCATTTCATCCATTTCCTTGCAGACCACAAGGGCTACCCCACTGCCCTCCTTGCCAACGAGGTGGAACTGACCATCGGCGGCAAGAAGCTGCGCTGCGACAGTGTGTTGTATTCCAGGGATCTGAAGCCGCGTATGATAATAGAATACAAAGCGCCGTCGATAGCCATCTCTCAGAAGACCTTCAACCAGATCTTCGCCTACAACACCCTACTCCACGCCGACTACCTGGTGGTGAGCAACGGCATCAGCCACTACTGCTGCAAAATCGACTATACCAACCGTTCCTACTCCTTCCTCAGCGACATCCCTCGCTATGAGGATCTGTAACCGACAACGCACACACATAAAACATTTTCCTCAAAAAAAGTATCATAGTATCATTCTTGGCCACCGCCAAGCCCCTAAAACACTATAGACTAACGACTTAACCCGATGATACTTTTCTGGATATTTTTCGGAAAAAGAATGACTAAAAAAGCAAAAAATAGCAGATTTGGGCTTTTGTTTTGAGTTTCAAGTGGTTGTGGCAGTTGTTGGCTTTAAGTGACGTTCGTGAGGAAATGCGAAAATGGCGGATTTGAGAAGTAGAAACGCTTTCA
>JABLTS010098015.1_pt1 | contig 20389 bp, 19 predicted proteins | sample 7160081 | NCBI WGS metagenome assembly JABLTS01 (sample SAMN14651231, study PRJNA627086) | human gut metagenome | isolation source: feces | host: Homo sapiens | reverse complement strand
GAAAAAACGTCCTCGTCACGGCCGTAAAGGGCAATTGACATTGGCGGCGAAAGCATACTTGAGCTGTTCCACGGCCCCACCTCCGCCTTCAAGGATTTCGCCCTTCAGCTGCTGCCCTATCTTCTTACGGCCTCGGCCAAAAAGCAGGGCATAAACGATAAAATCGCCATACTCGTGGCCACCTCCGGCGATACCGGCAAGGCTGCCCTGGAGGGCTTTGCGGACGTCGACGGCACCGGCATATGCGTATTTTACCCATACGGCGGCACCAGCGAGATACAGCGTCTCCAAATGACTACACAGCAGGGAAAAAACGTCCTCGTCACGGCCGTAAAGGGCAATTTTGACGATGCCCAGTCCGGGGTCAAGGCGATATTTACCGACAAGGCCTACACCGATGAGCTTAAAGAGATGGGAATCCGTCTATCCTCCGCCAACTCCATAAACTGGGGCCGGCTTGTGCCTCAGGTGGCTTACTATTTCTCCGCCTACTGCGACATGGCAAACGCCGGCACCGTAAAGTTCGGAGACGAGATAAACATCGCCGTACCTACCGGCAATTTCGGCAACATACTGGCGGCTTACATAGCCAAGCTCTGCGGCCTGCCGGTAAAGCGCTTCATCTGCGCTTCCAATAAAAACAACGTGCTGACTGACTTTATACAGAGCGGCACATACGATAAGAACCGCCCATTTTACCTTACCACCTCCCCCTCAATGGATATACTTATATCCTCCAACCTTGAGAGGCTCCTGTACCTGCTTTCCGGCAGGAACGACGCCGAGGTGCGCGGCTATATGGCGGCGTTGGCTAAGGACGGAAAGTACACAGTCAGCCCGGGACTGCATAGGGCAATATCGGCGGAATTCGCCTGCGGCTTTGCCGACGACGCAGGGGCAGCCGAAACAATAAGGCGCACCTTCGAGGAAAGGCGCTATCTGGCCGACCCCCATACCGCAGTTGCCATAGCAGTATACGAGGCATATAAGCGCAGCACAGGCGACCTCACGCCCGCCGTCATAGCCTCCACCGCCAGCCCCTTCAAGTTCTCACGCAGCGTTTTGAAGGCGTTGGGTAAGGATACCTCCGGCAGCGAGTTCGACCTTATAGACAGGCTGGCCGACATATCCGGCCTTACTATTTCCTCACGCCTCGCAGGCCTCAGGGACATGGCCGAGCGTTTTACAGGCTGCATTGAGCCCGCCGATATGAAGTCCTTCATCTCCAAAGGGCTTATAAAGTAGACAGACTTTTTACCGAAAGGCATCTTTCATATGAAATACGTAGTAATGCTGGGGGACGGCATGGCGGACAGGCCGATACCCTCCCTCGGAAACAGAACCCCCCTGCAGGCGGCCTATAAGCCCTATATGGACTATGTAGCAGCCCACGGCGCCTGCGGCATGACACACATGGTGCCAAAGGGAATGCCCCCTCAGTCCGATACCGCAAATCTTGCGGTAATGGGCTACGACCCCGAAGTTTACTATCGTGGCCGCTCGCCTCTGGAAGCGGTCAGCATGGGGGTGGAACTCGCGCCCACGGATATAGCCATACGCTGCAATATACTCACCCTGTCTGATGAACCGGATTATCTTGACAGGACCATGATAGATTATTCGGCGGGAGAAATATCCAACGAAGAAGGCAGGGCGCTGGTAGAATACCTTGCGGAGCGCATGAATACCGAACAGCTTGAGCTGCACGCCGGCATAAGCTACCGCCACTGTCTGGTGATACACAACGCTGAGCTTGGCACCGACCTTACTCCGCCTCATGACATAACCGGCAAGCCCATAAGAAACTGTATGCCGGCCGGCCGGTACGGCCAGCTTTTATCCGATTTTATGGTGCGCTCCAGCGAGCTTCTGCGCGATCACCCAATAAACAGGAGGAGGATAGCCGAGGGCAAGAACCCCGCCAATTCATGCTGGTTCTGGGGCGAGGGCACAAGGCCGGAGCTTGTGCCCTTCCAGGAGCTTTACGGCGTAAAGGCCGGCGTTATCTGCGCGGTAGACCTTCTCAAGGGGCTCGGCATATGCACCGGCATGGATGTGCCCTTCGTGCCCGGCGCAACAGGCGCAAAGCGCACAGACTTCGCCGCAAAGGGCAAAAAGGCGCTGGAACTTCTCGATAGTGGCCTCGACCTCGTATACGTTCACGTAGAAGCACCGGACGAAAGCGGCCACGCGGGAGACGTAGAATGCAAGGTGGAAGCCATCGAAAACATAGACAGGCACATTCTGGGTTATCTTATGGATAACCTGAAGGCCCGGGGCGAGGACTTCGCCGTCATGCTGCTACCGGATCACCCCACCCCAATAGAAATACGCACCCACAGCTCGGATCCAGTGCCCTTCGTGCTGTACGACAGCCGCCGGAAACGCGCCCCCTCCGCCCCCTCATACTGCGAGGCCGAGGCGGAAAAGACAGGCCTTTTCATAGAGAAGGGGCATACTCTCATGAAGAAATTCATATCCCTTGATTTTTAAGGAGGACTCCGCCATGCAGAGCAATTATCTTATAGTGGACAGGCGCATACTTCCGGATTACTACGAAAAGGTAGTTCAGGCCCGAGACATGCTTCGGGAGGGCCGCGTAAAGGAGGTAAGCGAAGCGGTGAAGCTGGTGGGCATATCCCGCAGCACCTATTACAAATACAAGGATTATATATTTGCCCCCAGCAACGAGACTGCCTGCAAAAAGGCGGTATTCGCCTTCATGCTGTCACATCAGCAGGGCGTATTGAGCGAGGTGCTGAACAAGTTTTCCGAGCTTGGCGCAAACATACTGACCATAACCCAGAGCCTGCCCATACACGGCAACGCCAACGTAGTTATCTCCGTGGATATGACAAACATGACAATGGCTCCTGACGGCATAATGGACCAGCTCATGTCCCTGCGCGGCGTGCGTAGCTCAAAGCTCATTGCAATAGAATAATATGTTTGCCTGTATGCCTCGCATTTTAGCGGGGCTTTTTTTGTGTAACTGACTGGGCCGCTGCGGAATAACTTAATCATATGTAAACCCCGCCTCTCGGGTGGGCTGACTGGAGGACGTATGACGCAGAAACTTTCGGATATAGCTCCTGGGAAGTGCGCCGCGGTATGCGGCATCGTAGCAGAGGAAAGCATGGCCCGCCGTCTTATGGATATAGGCATGGTACAGGGTACGGAGGTAGAGTGCCTTATGAAAAGCCCTTTGGGCGATCCCGCGGCATATCTCATAAAGGGCGCAGTGATAGCCCTGCGCCGTGAGGACGCGGCCACGGTGCTCATAAGGGAGGTATAGCCATGGCAGAGTTTACCGTAGCCCTGGCAGGCAATCCAAACGTAGGCAAAAGCACGCTTTTCAACGGGCTCACAGGTCTTAAGCAGCACACCGGCAACTGGGCCGGCAAGACCGTATCCACAGCCGAGGGCAGCTTTGACTACAACGGCAGCAGGTATAAAATAGTGGACCTTCCGGGCTGTTATTCCCTTATGGCCCGCTCGGCCGAGGAGGAAGCGGCGCGGGATTTCATACGCTCGGGCGCGGCTGACCTCACTGTGGTGGTCTGCGACGCCACCTGTATTGAGCGCAGTCTCAATCTTGCCCTGCAGATAATCGCGGAGACTGACAATGTAATGCTCTGCGCTAACCTCATGGACGAGGCGGAGCGCAAGGGCATAAGCCTAAACCTGCCCCTCATTTCCGAGCGGCTGGGCGTGCCGGTGACAGGCATATCCGCCAGGAGCAAGGAAGGCCCGCTACAGCTGCTGCCCGCAATGGAAAAGGCGCTGAAGGAAGGCCTGCACCCGCCAAAACCCGAGAGCACCAGTCCCGAATATCTCTCAAGGCTTGCTGAGGAGATATGCCGCGGAGCCGTATTCTCTGGGCCGGATTCTCTCAGGCGCGACAGGCAGATAGATAAAGTACTTACCAGCCGCGTGCTGGGCTTCCCGATAATGCTTGCGCTGCTTGCGCTGGTGTTTTTCATCACCATAACCGGGGCTAACTATCCTTCACAGCTGCTTTCGGACGTACTTTTCAAAGTTCAGGATAAACTCATCGGCCTTTGCATATCCGTATCTGTACCGAAGCTTATATACGAGCCGCTGCTTCTCGGAGTATACAGGGTATTGGCGTGGGTAATCTCCGTAATGCTGCCGCCCATGGCCATATTCTTTCCGCTTTTCACTCTTCTTGAGGACCTCGGCTATCTGCCCCGCGTCGCCTTCAACCTTGACCGCTGCTTCAAGGGCTGCCACGCCTGCGGAAAGCAGGCCCTCACCACCTGCATGGGCTTCGGATGCAACGCGGTTGGCGTCACGGGCTGCCGCATAATAGACTCTCCCCGGGAACGGCTGATAGCCGTAATAACCAACAGTCTGGTGCCATGTAACGGCCGCTTTCCCGCCCTCATAGCCGTCATATCCATGTTTTTCGCAGGCGGCAGCGGCTCGTTGGTAAGCGCCCTGCTGCTGACGGCCCTCATAGTTTTTGCGGTCGCTATGACGCTGCTGGCCTCACGGCTGCTGTCGGCTACGCTGCTTCGCGGGGTACCCTCCTCCTTCACGCTGGAGCTGCCTCCATACCGGCCGCCGCAGATAGGGCGGGTGATAATCCGCTCCGTACTGGACAGGACAGTATTCGTGCTGGGCAGAGCGGCGGCGGTGGCAGCCCCTGCGGGACTCGTCATATGGCTCATGGCAAACATAAGTATTGGCAGCGGTACGCTTCTTTCCCTTTGCGCAGGCTTTCTCGACCCGCTGGGCCGCCTTATTGGCCTGGACGGAGTGATACTCATGGCGTTTTTACTGGGCTTCCCCGCAAACGAAATAGTGATACCCATAATGCTCATGGCCTACACGGCCCAGGGCATGCTGATAGATTATCAGGGACTTGGCGAACTCAGAGCCATACTCGTGCAAAACGGCTGGACGGCAAAGACGGCCCTGTGCTTTCTGATATTCGCCCTGATGCACTGGCCCTGCTCCACGACGCTCATGACGATAAAAAAGGAAACCGGCAGCCTTAAATGGACGCTGGTTTCCCTCCTGACGCCTGCGCTTATGGGCGGGGCGCTGTGTATGCTGGTAAATCTGCTGTTTTATATTACGTCCTTATGACGTAGCCCTCCTTGCGTGGCTTGGTCTCCGGGTGCGGGCAGTCGGCATAGCCCAATATGCAGCTGCCAACGCCTACGTACTTATCCTCTACGCCCCAGCCGCGGAGCATCTTCCGGCCCTCAGCGGTATCAAACATCTCCCGGGCGCGGTTAATCCAGCAGGAGCCAAGGCCTATGCTGTATGCGGCGTTCATAAGGTTGCCCATGACGAGGCAGCCGTCCGCAAAACCGTTGCGATTGGTACTGTCCGCAAGCACTATTACTACTGTAGGCGCGCCGTAAAAGGGATCTCCGTCAGAATCGGCGGTAAACGCGGCGTTCATCTTTGAGAGCCGCGCTATCGTGCCCTTATCCTGCACCACTACCATTAGGGGAGACTGGGTACCCATGCCTGTGGGCGCGTAGGTGCCCGCCTCAAGAACCGCATTGAGTTCCTCGTCTTTTATCTGTTCTGCCTTGTATTTTCTTATGCTGCGGCGGTTTTTAAGCGCTTCCAATACCTGTATCTTTACCTCCATAAAACATTTCCGTCTTATTTTACGAGCCTTCTGAACAGCTCTATATCCTTTTTAAAGGCTTCAAGGCTGCCGCGCCAGAAATCCCTGCACGATACATCTATTCCGCATATCTTCGCACTGTCTTCCACGGAAAGCGCAGGTGTCTCCCGAAGCATCGCCTTATACTTGGGCAGGAACTCCGTTCCCTCTTTAAGATACATTTCGTAAAGGCCCCGTGCAAGCAGCCCGCCAAATGCGTAGGGATAGTTGTAGAAGCCGAGGCTGGAGCTGTAATAATGGCTCTTGCAGGCCCACATGTATGGGTTTAGGGTGCTCTGGTCAAGGCCTGTGCCGTATGCCTTCTTCTGCGCCGTGAGCATTATATCGCACAGCTCGTCTGGCAGCATAAAACTTTCGCCCCTTCTGTCGCACACCTCTTTTTCAAATAGGAAGCGGGAGTATATATCGCATATTATCTGAGCCGCGTCCTGAAGCCTGTTCTCTATGAGCATGAGCTTCTCGTCGTCGCTCTCGGCGTGGTCTATGGCGTAGCTCACCAGCAGATTCTCGTTGAAGGTGGAGGCTGTCTCGGCCACCGGCATGGAGTAATCCCTGTTCAGCACGCCGTTGTCCTTTACCAGCATCTCATGGAAGCCGTGGCCCAGCTCGTGTGCGAGCGTGATAACATCTCCGAACATGCCGCCGAAGTTGGTCAGAATTCTAAACTGGCCCGCGCCAAAGGTCGGCTCGCAATAGGCGCCCCCCACCTTGCCCTTGCGGGGATATACGTCTATCCAGCTCTCAGCAAAGGCGCGATTTGCGGTCTCCGCAAGTTCTCCGTCGAATGAGGAAAATACGTTTACTATATATTCCCGGGCCTGACCTATTGTAAAGGTGCGTTTGCTGCTGCCCATGGGCGCGAACATCTCGTACCACGGAAGGCCGTTTTTATACCCCAGCGCCCCGCCCTTGGCCTTATAGTAGCTATGGAACACCGGCAGATACTCATCGATGGCTCCCCACAGCGCGTCCAGCGTCTCCCTTCTCATGTCCGCCATAAACAGGGACTTATCCAGCACGCTTTCAAACCCCCTGAGCCTGCACTCGCTTATGCTTTGCAGCTTTATGCTGTTGAGGGCGAATGCAACGGGGCCCTTTATTTTCTCGTAGCACTTGAGCTCGGCCTCGTATGCGGCCTTGCGCACCGCGCCGTCGTGGTCGCATGCCAGATTGCGCAGCTCTGTCAGGCTCAGGCTTTCGCCGTTGAGCTCCTCCGTAGCGCCGGAGGTTTCATAGGAATGGAGTTCCTCCCATGCCTTGCCGCCGCTCACGTCGTACATTGCGGCCACATCCTCGCCGTCGCCGGTGAGCAGGTGTTGTCCCTTCTGCTTTTCTCTGCGGAAGTAATTCTTGTACCGGGCAAGGCCAGGTTCCCCCGCTATGGCTTCATCCCGGTCGTCTATTGAGGCTATATAGCGGGTTATCTCCGACATGGCCTTTGCGGCGGCGCCGGAGAGCATATTCACCCTGCCGTTTGCCGAGGCCGCATCGCCGTCGGAGGTATCCGCCGTCTGGCGGAACAGGCAGTAATCGGAAAGGGCGCAGGAAAGCAGCTTGTGCTCCTCCAGCAGCGGCACTATCGCCATGAGGTTTTCCTTCGGGCTGCGGCCCGCGAGCCTTTTCGCCTCCGCCCCAAGCATGCCGTTTACTTCATCTAGCCGCGCCATATCCCTTTTGAATTTGCCGCTGTCAAAGCCGGTATACAAAACGTCAAGGTTCCATCTTCCTTCGTTCATTTTATTTGTCCTTTCTGTTTATTACGTTTATCTGTATGCTCTCCATGGAGTCGAGCGCTTCTGTGTTGGCTTTGGGGTCAAAGCTCGCGGTACAGGCCGCATCCACAGTTATCTCCGCCTCGGGCAGCGCGGTTTTCAGTACCGCCGCGTTGGTGAGCACGCATATATTGGACACAAGGCCCACCAGCTCTATCTTTTCATAGTTATTTTCCATGGCGGCCTTGGCGAGCTCCATGCTGCCGAAGGAGGGCTTGTCTATTATCATATCGCCGATTTGCACCTGCTTTGCCGTTTCCCCGAATATCTTATGCCCATGGCTTCCCTCTATGCAGTGGACCACGGGCAGCCTGCGGCCCTCCTGAGTTTCAAGGTAGTTTTCGCGATGGGTGTCCCTGGTGAATATGACGTCGGCGCCCCTCCTGCGGTATTCCCGTATCTTTTCAACTATAGGGCCGTCCAGCTTTTCCGCGCCCTCAAAGCCCAGCGCTCCATTCACAAAGTCGTTCTGGTAGTCGATCACAACAAGCAGTTCTTTCACTCCACATGCCCTCCGCTAAATAATATTAAATCAGATAAGCGCCGTATACGCGCACCACAGCAGCAACGCTGCCATTATGACGCTGAATACCTTTATATGCTCCGAATAAACCTTCCGCACCGCCCTGCCGAAGGAACACCAGATAAGGCTGGCGGCTATCATGCATGCCGAATTTATACAGGCCACCAGCAGTATCGTTACGAATTCCGTAGTGTAGGGAACCACGTATATGGAAAACACGCTAAGGCCGCCCATCCAGCTCTTGACATTGAGCACCTGCAGCAGCACGCCTCTCTTATAGCCTGATTCGCCCGTCTGTACAGCCTCGTCCACATTATCCTGCTTTTTTCTGAATCCGTCCATAAGTATGTGTATGGCTAAATACAGCATATATGCCGCCCCCAGCCACTTGAGGTACGGCACTATTTCCGGCAGCACATCGGCCAGCGCCACATTCAGTATGCCGCATAACAGCATCTTTATGAAAAACATCGCAATGCTGGCCGTCATGAACTTCCGAGCTCCCCTGAGGCCGCAGTGCGCCCCGAGGTACATGCACATTATGTTATTGGGTCCAGGGGTTATGCAGGTTATGACGATATACAGCATCAGCGGCGCGTAATTCATGCCTTATCTCCTACTCTCCAGCTTGGCATATATATATTTGGATTATACCACATAAAAGAAGCCGGGAATAGTCTTCCCGGCAGAAGTGTCCGTATGTTACCCTACTACGCCGCACATAGGGTTTATTCCTTTTCTTTATTTTCCGCTTCGTCGCCCTCCAGCCCGAGATCCGGGAACGCCTTGGATATGCGGCGATAAGTGAAGCTCTTTTTCCGTAGGTTCTCACGGAATTCCCTGGCCTTTTCCCGCCTGTCAGCCTGAGCTGCGGCGGCGCGGGCATCCCTGCGGTTCCTTTCGGTTTCCCGTATGCTCTCAAAGAGCTTTCGCTCCTCTTCCCGGTTCTTTTCTATGAGCTCCTTCTCCTGAGCGCGGTGCGCCGCGCTCATATCTATGAGGTCGCCGTAAAGCTCCTTGGCCTCATCGGTACGCCTGCGCACATTGATGGCGGCATGGGATACGTTTTCGCCTATAATATCGGATATTTCGTGTATCTCCCTCGCGGCGGCGGTTATGAGACGCAGCTTCTTCTGCATGTTGCATATGGCGGCCACTGTAGCGCCCAGATCGACGGCGGTCAAGCCAACCATGATACACGCAAGCACGGTACCCGGCTGATGTGGTATGTCGTTTATCAGGTTCATCACCATGGGGTGTATTATGCGCACTATGAACGTGGCGGCAAAGCCCCAGATCAGCGAAAACTCAAGACAGACATAGCCGTGTATGTTGAAACGGTTATTGGTATAATCCCACCACTTGGCGTGAAACAGCTTCTCCAGCACCCAGCCGGTGATGTATTCAATTACCGTGGTAACTATAACGGAGCCTAAGAACAGTATCAAAAGGTTGTCCTTCAGGTCTATAAGGAGGTATATTACCCCCACCAGGCCAAAGCCGTATATGGGGCAGATGGGGCCGTTGAGGAAGCCCCTGTTTACGAACTTGCCGTGGCGCAGCCCGGCGAACGCCACCTCCGCACACCATCCCATGAAGGCGTACACAAAGAACATCCAAACGAGCTGATACAGGCTGAATTTCACCATATCTTCACACAGACCCTTTCGTTTTTCTGACGTTCGTATTATACAGGCTATAAGGGCAGGTTTTCAAGGGTGAACTTTATGCACAGCACGCTGACGGCAAAGCCCGCAATGCCTCCGATGAGCCAGTTGCGCTGGGCGGGAGGGGATATTCTCTCCCGCTTTGCCTTTCCCCACGGTGCGTAGAGTATGAAGAATATTATAATGCTGAGGGCGAACGCCGCCACCGTGTCAAGCACGGAATGCTGCTTTACGAAAACGGTGGATATGGATATCACCACGGCAAGCAGGGATACCAGCACCTTGGAGCCTGTCCTTTTCACGGTTGGGCAGTTAGCTACTGCCGCGGCGCACATAAAGCTGCCCACCACGTGCATACTGGGCAGTATATTAAACGGCGGATCCATGGAGTATATGAGTCCCACGAGCCTGGAGCAGAAATTATCCCTCGGGAACACCGCGGGCCTGAGATCCTGAGCTATCGGGTATACCCAATACACCAGCATACAGGCGGTATAGCCAATGATCATAAACAGCATATACTTTATAAAGCTGTTTTTGTCCTTTAGAAGAGTATACAGGCCTACGCCTATCAGCAGGAAATACCATGCGCAATAGGGTATTATGAAGTACTCGCAGAAGGGTATCCGGTAATCAAAGGCGAAATGTACTGTCCTCACCGGCACCTGCCTCGCTTGAAGCAGACAGAATACTATAAGATAGGCAGGCACATACAGCGTAAGCCATACCTGCCTGTTGTGGGCTACCCAACTTTTTATTGTGTCCATAACGCCTTTTTTGTGCGCTATTCCCGATGTCTCCATATTGCACTTTGCCTTTCCCTTAATGATAACGCGTTCCGAATTATATCGGTAATAGATATAATACTTCCCAATCGAAAAAAAGTATACCCCATGTTGTGAACAAATCATTAAACATCACTTAAAATGAGCAAAGCAGCCTCTTAATTCGCGTAAATAATATATCATTTAAAATAAGTGTTGACATTATGCCGAAAATATGTATAATTAATTGTGCTTGCTCGATTCGTCTAGTGGCCTAGGACACCGCCCTCTCACGGCGGGAACAGGGGTTCGACTCCCCTATCGGGTACCATAAAAAAGCGGCTTAACGCCGCTTTTTTGTTATTCTTCCGGCTATCTGCCGCCCTCCAGCATCTCTAAAAAAGCCTCTATGCGGGTGCGAAGCTGACCTTCGTCGCCGGGAGAGTAGTCGGTGCGTACATGCAGGAAGGGCACACCCTCCTCGGCACAGATGTCTCCTATCGTTTTGCTCTCCACATCAAAGGGGGTGCAGGCATGAACGGTGATGCTGATAACGCCGTCTACCTTCCATTCCGCAAGGGTACTGCGCAGCTGCTCGAAACGGCGGGTATTGGGCGACATTACCGCGCAGGGAACCTCAAGGTACTTATCCGCGATGGCCGTCATGGGATCGGCCTCGGGGCTCTCATCAATGGGCCGGCGCATATTCATTATGCCGCAGCAGCCCTCGTAGCACACGATAGCCGCCCCCAGCTCTTCAATAACGCCAAGGGTCTTATCCACAACGCCGTCTATGCCCGCACCGGAAACCAATATGCGCAGCGGGTGCTGATCTGGCTTGTAGGGCCCCTCTCCGGCTTCCCACTGTTCCCTCATCAGTTTGAGCATGCGCTCGGTCTTTTCCAGCTTGTTTTTCTTATCCAGCATAAAGTATTCAGCCGTAAGAACGCTGCGCATCTGCAATCCGGTGGCGGCGGGGGGATCCAGCTTGCCCAGCTCATAAAGCTGTGCCATCTGGCTGCGCTCCTGGTTGAGTATGTGGATGGATTCCCGAAGCTTTTCGTCGGTTATCTCCACGCCGAAGCGCTCCTCCAGCGCCTCCTTAAAGCGTACAAGCTCTTCCCTCCAGCTTTCCAGCGAACGTTCTCGGTCAGGGATATTGGGCAGATGAATAACGTGCATCTGCTTTAGCTCCGAGAGCATCTCATACATCTTTTTCTTGCCGTCGCAGGTAGTCTCGCCCACGATCAAATCGGAATAGAAGGCGAAGGGGCAGGTCTTGCCGAGTATGTTGCCATAGCTGGACTTTATAAGCGGGCAAAGATTTGCCGGCAGCTCGGTCTCTGCAAGAGGAATGGGCGGATCATAGTTGAAGCCGCAGAGCAGCACATTATACATTCCGCCCGCGTTGATTATCTCCATAGGGGCATATTGGCAGAAGGAGCCTATTACGATATTTCCTTTTTCGGCGGCCTCCTTGACGAAAATGCTGGCGTTTTTCTTGGCGCCGGCGAATTCGTCCATAATATCCTGTAATTCCTGGGTACGATCTTTTAAGCTTTCCATAAAAGTTGCGATCCTTTCAAAAAAGTACCGTTATAATTCAAGTGTGTATACCTGGTCGAAAGTCAGGCCCTTTTCTTTGAGAAAATCTTCTATCTTCTTCCGGTCTTCCGCTGAAGCGCGCCAGGCAAAGCCGCAGCTTGCGGTGATCTGATTCGGCACCGGTATAATACTTCCCGGCATATCGTACTTCCGGCACGCCTCCTCCATAGCAAGGGCAGAGGTCATGTTGGAAAATGATACTACCGTACAGCTTACTTTGGTTTTCAGCATAGCGTCTCAATGAACGCCGATATGCGCGTGTCGATTTGCCCCGCATCCTCCTGAGAATAGTCAGTCTCCAGCGACATGTAGGGTATGTTCAGTCCTTCGCACAGCTTGCGGATGGCCCGTGTTTCTATCATGTAAGTGGTGCAGGTCTGAAGTGTTACGTCAATTACGCCCTCTGCGCCGAATTCCCGGATTAACTCAGGCAGGTTTTCCATGCGTCTGGTGTTAGGCGACATTACGGAGCAGCCGATATTAAGATACGCGTCGGCAATGGCCTCCGCCATATCCTCCCGTTCCGTATCCACGAAACAGCGGGCGGCCTTAATGCCGCTGCAGTTTTCATAGCATACTACTGCGCCGCCGCTGCGCTCCACGGCGCCCACGACTTTTTCCAACACTCCCCCGATGGGGCATCCGGTAATGAGTATCCGTCTTTCTTCTTTTTTTACATTGCCGGCTTCCTCGTATGCCTTGCGTATTTCGGCGGTGAGGGCGCGGGTGGAAGCTATGGCATCTTCAAGGTCAAAATTATAATTAAGCCCTTCCAAGAATTTATAAAGCTTCTGTCCGGATACCGGTACCGGGGAAAGGCGCTGAAGCTCCATAAGCTCCGATCGGGCGCGGCGCAGCTCATTTCGCCTGTCAGCGGCTTTGCGCAGCATCTCGTTGGTTATTTCAACGCCGGCTTCTCTGCTTATAAAATCGATAAAGCGACGAACCTCACTGATCCAAAGCTGGCGGGAATACGTGCGGTCTATCCCCTGGGGTATCTGAAGTACGTACATTCTCTTGCGCTGCCCCAGCAGGTCGTACATTTTCTTTTTCCCGTCGCATGTGGTTTCGCCAACGATCAGGTCGGACCAATAGGTATACGGGCACTTGTCCGTAATGGCAAAACCATAGCTGGATTTGATAAGGGGGCATAAGTTTTTGGGAAGAACCGTCTCCGCTGCCGGGATAGTTTCGTTGCTCATGCCGCAAAGGCTCACCGAAAGCAGGCCCGCAGCATCCAGCACCTCCAGCGGGGTATAGGTGCAGAAGTAGCCTGCTACCTTACGTCCGCTTTCCTTTGCCGCCTTCATCTTAAGGAAGCCGGCTTTCCGTCCTTCTGAGTATTCCTCAAAGCGTTCTGGAAGTTTTAATTCCTCCATATTCCATCCTCCGGTTTATTTCATATTCTGAGCATAAAGAGCGGCGCCTATCGCCCCGGCGTAGCGGGCAAGAGGAGCGCTTTTAACCGACGTTCCTATCTTTTCAGAAAGCATCTCCAGTATAAACGGCAATTCGCACAGGCCGCCCGAAAGATAGAAATCGCCGCCGTTGACACTGAGCCTTCCCAGCTGCCCCCACACCTTGCTTGCGATGGACTCCACTATGCCGTATGCGATATCCTCTTTGTTCGTGCCGCGGCCGATGAGGCTCACCACCTCGGATTCCGCAAATACGGTGCACATTGAGGATATGCTTACATGGTTTTCACTCTGACGGGCCAGCTCGCAAAGCTCATCCAGCCTTACGCCCAGCGTTCCCGCCATGATGTCCAAAAAGCGGCCGGTTCCTGCGGAGCATTTGTCGTTCATGATAAAGTTCTGGACTCGGCCGTCCTTTACCTCGATTATCTTGGTATCCTGTCCGCCTATATCTATAACGGTAAAGGCGTCGCTTTTGAACAGCCAGGCCGCGCCTCTTCCATGGCACGAGATCTCTGTAACAGTCTTATGGGCAAAAGGTATGGATACCCGTCCATAGCCTGTGGCGACTATTCGCGCGTCTTTTTTATGGATATTCTGCGTCTCCATCTCACTGAGCAGGCCCTCGGCCGTTTCAATGCAGTTCCAACCCGTAGGAACGACTTTACTGAAGACCAGGCTGTCATGTTCATCCAGAACCACTGCCTTAGTGCAGGTAGAACCCACATCGAATCCTATATAACGCATAATTTTTCTCCTGATTACTGCATAATTGCCAAATTTCATTCTATCAGCAAAAGACATTGCGGTAAAATTCAAAATTCCGATATGAATTGCATATAACGCGATTTTCCGATATGACAACAGGGCGGATTCCATGCTTCGCATACAATAAAGCCCCCGGAGGCCCCGGGAGCTCTTTACACAGCATCAATAAAACGGCCTAAGCCGCTCTATTGCTTTATTTTCTCGCCGAATTTCTCTGCTTTGCGTTACGCATATAGCCGCCGCGAACGGTTTTTACATCGCTTACAGTTATCATGGCGGCGGGGCAGGTCTGCTGTATCTCCTCCATTACCGACTTGAGCAGCTTGCGCTTTATCATCATGATCAGCATATAGTGACTGTTGGCATCCTTACCCTTTACATCTATGGAGGTGACGCCATAGCCCTGACTTTGCAGATAGTTGGCCAGCTTCTTTGTTTCCTCAAGTGTAGGTACGACTATTTGCAGCGATGAAAGGCCAAAGGCCAGCAGCTCATCCAGCCATGATCCTATGTAGTTGCCGCCGGCATACGCAAGGGCATATGAGATCGCCTTGCCTATGTCATTCTTCCATCCGTCCAACACGCTGCTGGCAATTATAAGCCAGAGCGTTATCTCGATTATGGCGATCAGGCTTCCCTTTACCCTTTCGCCGCGGTTTATGAGCACTATCCGGAGGGTGCACAGCGACACCTCCAGCACCTTACCAAAGAAAATTACAATATATACCCAGAAGCTGCCGCTGCTCAGGAACGCGTCAAACCATGTGAAAAATGCCTGCATATGTATCCTCCCTTTCTGTATGTTTTGTCCCTTCTCAGGCGAACGGCGCTTATTATATCATATTCCAGTAAAAAGTAAATGGACTAATTATGAACAATAGCTTTCGTTATGCCGCTGGCTTCCCCGCTTCCCTTTCTTTTGCCCTGGCAATGCGTCTATTCCTGCCCTTCCACTGGCCAATACCTATGATTCCGCTAAGAAGATATGCGATACCTGTGGCTATCATTACCACATCTCCCGCGGAGCCGCCGCCTCGCACCAGATGAGTTGCACTTATGTACAGGAAATACCCTACCAGTGTTATGCCCAGCACCATACACAGCACGTACAGCAGCAAGCGCCACACCGGGTTATTCGGCTTGCCGTCCCTCATCAACGGCCTTATGAAGCCGCCCATAACGCTGCAAAGCGCAAAATGCGCAAGACCTGTCATCACGGCTGTGAAGGCAAAATCAGCCACTGTGCCCAGTATTCCTTCCTTCTGAGTGAAATTGCCGAGAAGGCTGGAGTTGGTCTTACCAAGCCATATGGCGAACAGCACTCCCGCCCCCAGCGAAAACAATGCCGAGAAAAGATCCCATGGCCCGTTTTTGCCGCGCACCGCTATAAAGCTGAATATCAGCGCCAGCAGTGCCAACGCCGCCACTAATACTATGACTATTGTAAATGCGTTCATGTCCCTGATTCTCCCTGTTGTTATGAACTAACTATATCATATTGCAGACCGGCTCGGAAGGTGTAATAAGTTACTTTTAGCTAAAAAAGCAGAAGCCCGAAAGCTCCTGCTTTTTGTTTATCTTTCTTCTCGGAAGTATGCAAGGCCAAGGCTTGCGGGGGGCTGATCCTCGCGCTTCTTGCGCAGGGAAACAACTATCAGTACTACCAGAGTTACTACGTAAGGCAGCATCTTATACAGCTCCTTTATGGAGAGCTCTGTACCGGTTGGAATGTAGAGGTACAGTATGTAGAAGCCGCCGAAGAGTATGGAAGCCAGCACGCTTACATTAGGACGCCATATGGTGAATATAACCAGTGCTATGGCGAGCCAGCCGCGGTCGCCGAAGGCATTGTTTGACCATACGCCGCAGGCATAGTCCATTACATAGTACAGTCCGCCGAGGCCCGCTATCATGCTGCCTATACAGGTAGCCATGTACTTGTACTTGGTTACGTTTATACCGGCCGCATCGGCGGTGGCTGCGCTCTCGCCCACTGCCCTCAGATGCAGGCCCGTGCGGGTATGCTTGAGGAAGTAAGAGCTCAGCAACGCAATGATTATCGCCAGATACGCAAGGAAGCCGTAGGACAGGAATACCTGACCGAACCAGCCCGTAGTCTCAGCTATTGGCAGAGACTTGCTGAAGTAGGCGCTGGTAGCGGAAAGAGCTATGGAGGGTACCTCGCTGCCCGTCAGCTTTATAAGTGAGCCGCCGAAGAAGTTGCCTATTCCTACGCCGAAGGTGGTCAGCGCAAGACCGGTCACATTCTGGTTAGCCCGCAATGTGACAGTAAGCAGGCAGTAGATAAGGCCCATTATCAGTGAACCCAGCAGTGAAGCAAGCATGGGTATACCTATTGCCAGCACCGCGCTCATCTCCGCGGCACTCGCTACCGACTGCTCATAGAAGAATGCTCCTATAACACCGCATATGCCGCCAACGTACATGACGCCAGGGATACCCAGATTCAGGTTGCCGGATTTTTCCGTCAATATCTCGCCGGTGCTGCCGTACAGCAGGGGGATGCCCTGCATGACTGCACGTGGGAGGAAAGATGCAAAATCGAACATTGCTTATGCCTCCTTCTTTCCGGCCTTACGCAGGCTTACTTTATAGTTGATGAAGAACTCGCTGCCGATGATGAAGAACAGTATGATGCCCGTCAGTATATCGGCAAAGGAGTGGTTCAGGCCAAATACGCTGGAGATTTCGCTTGCGCCGCGGCTCAGAACTACCAGCAGGAGACTGGTGAATATCATCATGATTGGGTTGAACTTTGCCATCCAGGATACCATGACCGCGGTAAATCCGCGCCCGCCTACTATGGTAGTAGTCAGGGTGTGGTCAGTACCTGCCGTGAGCAGCAGACCCATAAGGCCGCACATAGCGCCGGAAAGCACCATGGTGCGAATGATCACTCGCTCTACCTTTATGCCCGCATAGCTTGCGGTGCGCTGGCTCTCGCCCACTACGGCGATTTCATAGCCGTGTTTGCTGTACTTAAGGTATATATATGTAAGCACAGTCATCACTGCCACAACAAGAATTGTGAGCAGGTACTGCTTACCCGCTATCTGAGGCAGCCAGCCAGCATTGGTATTCTGGTTGATTATGCCTATCTTACCTGCTCCCTTGGGCACTTCCCAGACGATGATGTAATACGCCGCAAGCTGTGTTGCTATGTAGTTCATCATCAGCGTGAACAGCGTTTCGTTGGTATTCCAGCGCGCCTTGAAGAAGGCGGGCAGGAAGCCCCACAATGCGCCGGCGGCTATAGCCGCAATTATCATTATGAGGATGAGAAGGCCGTTGGGCAGCTTATCGCCGAGGCAGATCATGCAGGCGGCGGTGGCGAGGCAGCCTATGAGCACCTGACCCTCCGCGCCTATGTTCCAGAAGCGCATCTTGAATGCGGGGGTGACAGCAAGGGATATGCCGAGCAACACCGCGAGATTCTGGAAGGTAACCCAAGTCTTACGTACCGTGCCGAATGCACCGTGGAATATGGTGCCGTAAATGCTTATCGGGTTCTCGCCCGTCATGAACATTGTAACCAGCGCGCAGACTATCAGCGCAAACAATATTGCACAGCCGCGTATAGCCGCCGAGATGTACCATGGAAGCGTGCCGCGCTTTGCGATATGGAATAGAGACTGCTTATTCATTCTTTGCCTTTCCTCCTTCCACTCGAGTCATAAGCACGCCTACCTGGCGCTTGTCAGTCTTGCGGGCATCTACGACGCCGGATACCTGACCGCCGCAGAGGACTACTATTCTGTCGCACAGCTCCAGCAGCACATCCAGGTCCTCGCCCACATATACTACGGCTACGCCCTTCATCTTCTGCTCTGTGAGCAGGTTGTAAATAGTGTAGGAAGTATTAATATCGAGTCCGCGGACTGCGTATGCCGTCATCAGCACTGAAGGCGACTGGGCTATCTCACGGCCTACCAGCACCTTCTGCACGTTGCCGCCGGACATGCGGCGCACCGGGAAGGAAGTGCTGGGGGTAACTACCTCGAGCTCGTCCCAGATGCGCTTTGCCAGCGCCTCTGGATCCCTGCGGTTAACAAAGGGGCTTTTGCCCTTGCGCCAGGAGCGCAGCATCATGTTGCCGGTCATGCCCATTGAACCCACCAGGCCCATGCCCAGCCTGTCCTCCGGCACGAAGGACATCGCTATTCCCTTCTTGCGTATATCCATAGGATCCAAGCCGACCAGATTGCGGCCTTCCTCTTCATCCGGGCCGTAATAGGTAACGGTTCCTGAGGATATGGGGTAAAGGCCCGCTATGGATTCAAGCAGCTCGCGCTGGCCGCTGCCGGCTATGCCCGCAATGCCCAGCACCTCGCCCGCATTGATGGTAAAGCTGACGTCGCTCAGGCGCTTTACACCCAGCTCGTCGTAAACGGTCAGGCCGTCCACCACAACGCGTGGGGTCACATTGATAGGATCTGGGCGGTCGATGTTGAGGGTAACGCTGCGGCCTACCATCATGTCAGTCAAAGACTGCTGATCGGCATCTTTGGTCATAACGTCGCCAATGTATTCACCCTTCCGAAGAACGGCAACGCGGTCGGATACCTCCAGCACCTCATGCAGCTTATGGGTGATGATGATGAGGGACTTTCCGTCCGCCTTCATGTTGCGCATTATCTGGAAAAGCTTGTCGGTTTCCTGAGGAGTCAAAACGGCGGTAGGCTCGTCAAGTATCAGAATGTCAGCGCCGCGATAAAGGACCTTTACGATCTCCACGGTCTGCTTCTGAGAAACCGACATATCGTAAATCTTCTGATTGGGATCTATGTCGAAGCCGTATTTTTCGCAGATTTCTCGTACCTTTTTGCTGGCGTCGGCCAGGTTCAGCTTGCCCTCAAGACCCAATACGATGTTTTCCGTTGCGGTAAACACGTCCACCAGCTTGAAGTGCTGATGTATCATGCCTATGCCGTTGTCGAAGGCATCTTTGGGCGAAGCGATCGTCACGGGCTTGCCGTGAATGTAAATCTGCCCCTCATCGGGGTAGTAGATACCGGAGAGCATATTCATAAGGGTGGTTTTTCCGCTGCCATTCTCGCCCAAAAGAGAAAGTATTTCACCCTCATGCAGTTCGAGATTGATATTGTGGTTAGCAACTATCGAACCAAATTTTTTAGTAATGTTCTCCATCTTAACTGCACATGCAGTTCCCAAGGCGGTCACCCTTTCTTTATGGAAGGAATCTCAGAAATTCTTCCCGAATTTTGATTTGTTTGATTTTATATTATCATAACAAATTTTGTTTGTAAACCAAAATGATTTAGGTAATTTAGGCAACAGCGCCGGCCGGCATAATTAATTGCAGCCGGCGCCGTATACAGTTCACTTTTAATAAAAAAACGGGCTGCCCGAAGGCAGCACGTTTTTATAGCAGTCTTTAGAACTTCTGATCCAGCAGAGTGATGCCGTCGATGTTGAGCTGGAAGTAAGGAGCAGAGCGGAACTTGGACTCCATGAAGGCGCCGTTCTCGATAACTTCGGTATCGGGAGTGTAATCAGCGTCAGTGTCCACGTCAGCCATGCAGGAATCAAGAGTCTTGCCCTCTACGGTGAAGGTAGCGCAATCGAATACCTTCAGCTCGCCGCTCTCCAGCTTGGCGATGGCGGCGTCGAGGGCTTCCTGGGTGCCCTCAGCGGCAACGTTGGTGTTGAGGTCGGTCAGCTTTACGGAGCCGGTAGCAAGAGTGCCGGTCCAGTCGGCGTCGATAGCCTCGCCGTTCATGCAGGCAGTGATGGCATACTCATAGTAGGGAGCCCAGTCGATGCGGGAGGAGATGATGTAGGTGTTGGGGCAAGCATCCTGAGTGGAACCGTTGTAGGAAACGTCGGGAACGCCGGCGGTCTCACAGGCGGTAGGAGCACCCATGGAGTCAGCATGCTGGCTGATCAGCTTGCAGCCGTTCTGTATCAGCTTCTGAGCGCCTTCCTTTTCGGCGGTCTCATCGTACCAGGAACCGGTGAAGGTTACTTCCATGGTAGCGGTGGGGCATACGGAGCGTGCGCCGAGGAAGAAGGAGGTGTAGCCGGAAATAACTTCAGCATAGGTGAAAGCGCCTACATAGCCGATCTTGGCTTCTTCGGGCTTGAACTCACCGGCCTCGATCATGGCGTTCAGCTTCATACCGGCAGCGATACCGGCGAGGAAACGGCCCTCATAGATGG
>JABLTS010056007.1_pt1 | contig 20395 bp, 14 predicted proteins | sample 7160081 | NCBI WGS metagenome assembly JABLTS01 (sample SAMN14651231, study PRJNA627086) | human gut metagenome | isolation source: feces | host: Homo sapiens | reverse complement strand
GGGAAATCTCGTTCGGAATATATGCGGCAAGCCCGGTTGACCATTCATTCACCGCACAGTTCTCTGAAATGGAAGTCGGCGAGTGTAAATGGCAATCATGGTCAGCGGAAGATACAGGATTCAAACAGACAACGAAATAATACGAACAGCGTACAAGAAAGTGTTCTTTCGTTATGACACCATTGAATCTGAAATAATTCTATATAATAATCAACGAACTATATTTTATTTACTTTTATGAAAAGAGCAATACTATTTACCATCATTATTTTACAGTTATCGGCGTCTTATGCCCAAAAGATTTTATCTCCTTCAGGTATTATAGACGTAAACTTTGAATTGACAGAAAGAGGTGTTCCAACCTATTATGTAGGCTATAAAAACAAACCTGTTGTCAAGCCCAGTCGTTTAGGATTGGAACTGAATGGGCAACCCGATCTTATGGATGGTTTTGAGGTCGTAAAGACCTCTACCTCCTCTTTCGACGAAAAATGGCAGCCGGTATGGGGAGAAGTAAAAAACATTCGCAATCACTACAACGAACTGCTGATAGAACTCCGGCAGCCAAAGACCGACCGATATATGAACATTCGCTTTCGAGTTTACGACGATGGTTTGGGCCTGCGCTACGAGTTCCCAAGCCAAAAGGAACTGATCTATTTCATAGTCAAAGAAGAACATACCCAATTTGCTATGACGGGTAATCATACAGCTTGGTGGATTCCTGGAGATTACGACACACAAGAATATGACTATACAGAAAGCCGCTTGTCAGAAATTCGTAGGTTAATGCCAGAGGCCTATACGGACAACTTATCACAAACAAAATTCTCTGATACGGGGGTACAAACCTCTTTACAAATGAAGACTGATGATGGGCTTTATATTAACCTGCACGAGGCTGCTTTAGTCGATTATTCATGCATGCATCTAAACCTGGATGATAAGAACTTGGTTTTCGAATCCTGGTTAACACCCGATGCACAGGGGAACAAAGGAAGACTGCAAGCGCCTTGCCATAGTCCTTGGCGAACGATTATGGTCAGCGATGATGCTCGTGACATCTTATCTTCAAAGCTTATCCTGAATTTGAACGAGCCATGCAAATTGGAGGATACTTCTTGGATCAAGCCAGTGAAATATATCGGTGTATGGTGGGAAATGATTGCCGGAAACCGCCCTTGGGCTTATACATGGGATTACCCTTCCGTTAAACTGGGTGAGACGGACTATTCAAAAGCAAAACCGAACGGACAACATCCTGCCAACACCCAAAATGTGAAAAAATATATAGACTTTGCCGCAACCCACGGTTTCGATCAAGTATTGGTAGAAGGCTGGAACATCGGATGGGAGGATTGGTTCGGGAAAATGAAAGACTATGTCTTTGACTTTATGACTCCTTATCCGGATTTTGACCTACCGGGGTTGAATGAGTATGCACACAATAAGAATGTTAAACTGATGATGTATCACGAAACATCTTCATCTGTGCGCAACTATGAGCGCCATATGGAAGAGGCGTATAGTCTTATGAACAAATACGGTTATAATGCGGTGAAGAGTGGATACGTTGGATATATACAACCTGCAGGCGAATACCATTATGGCCAATGGATGGTAAACCATTATCTTTATGCCATTAAGCAAGCTGCCAAGCATCATCTCATGGTCAATGCGCATGAGGCAGTACGTCCGACCGGATTATGTCGCACTTATCCCAACTTGATAAGCAATGAATCCGCTCGCGGCACAGAATATGAAGCCTTTGGAGGTAATAAACCTTTCCATACAACCATTTTGCCGTTCACACGTCTTCAGGGAGGCCCGATGGACTATACGCCAGGTATTTTCGTAATGGACCTCAGCACATGGGCTCCCAATCATTCACACGTCAACTCCACATTGGCACGTCAACTTGCCTTATATGTCACAATGTACAGTCCATTACAAATGGCGGCAGATTTGCCGGAACATTATGAGCGTTATATGGATGCGTTTCAATTCATCAAAGATGTAGCAATCGATTGGGATGATTCTAAATACCTTGAGGCGGAACCTGGACAATACATTACGGTAGCCCGTAAAGCTAAGGACACAAACAATTGGTTTGTGGGATGTACGAGTGGAGAAAAAGGGCATCAATCCGTATTGAAGTTAAACTTTCTCGATGCTGATAAAACCTATGTAGCCACCGTGTATGCCGATGCACCCGATGCCGACTACAAAACGAATCCACAGGCCTATACCATCCATAAAGGAACAGTTACTTCGAAATCTGTTTTAAAATTAAGAGCTGCTTCAGGAGGAGGTTATGCCATCAGTATCTTTGAAGTAACCAATAAATCGGATGTAGCAGGAGTAAAAAGACTTAAATTATAAACAGGCTATTGCCGAAATAACTACGAATCAAGGAATATCAAGCAGGCAAAAAATGATTGCCTGCTTGATATGACATCGCAATATATCTTAATGATCAATTAAAATGAATATACTTCATAATCAACATAAACATTTGCTTGTCGCCAATCGTGTTGCCTTTATGATAATAGGGGTTCTCGAGGCTGCATGGGCACCGCTTGTACCATACGTCAAGAGAGCGTTTGCAATAGACGAGGGTACTCTTGGGTTACTTATGCTGTGCAGTGGCTTTGGCTCTATCTGTGCACTTCCGCTTTCCGGCTTTCTTGTAAATCATTTTGGCGCAAAGAAGGTGGTTTATGTATCGGGATTGCTGATGGCTTTCGCATTGTTAGCCATAAGTCTGCTTATAAATATATGGCTGACAAGCGTGATGCTTATGGTTTTCGGAGGTTGCACCATCACCATTGATGTTGCGGCAAACATGAATGGTGTTACCGTCGAGCGCATGACGGGACAGCATTTTATGTCTGGTTTTCATGGTGGCTATTCGTTGGGTACACTGATTGGTGCCGGAGCGATGAGCGTGCTGTTTACTTTAGGACTCATGCCTAAATGGGCTGTTGTTATTTGTATAATATTCATATTGCTGGCGCTGGTATTCGGATGTAGGGATTTGTTGCCGAAAGAAGAATTTGTGTTGTCTGACGTACCTGTTGAGAAGCCAAGAAAAAATAAATTGTATATTCCTCCTATGGTTATCGTGGTTGGATTGTTGTGCTTTATCATGTATGCCTCGGAGGGTGCTGTGATGGGCTGGTCGGCAATATTTGTCAGTCAAGAGCGTGGCGTTGACATGTCCATGGCAGGTTTCTTCTATACGGCATTTGCTGTTTCAATGACCATTATGAGGCTCTGTGGAGACAAAATCGTAAATCGATTGGGACAAAGGTTTGTTGTGGCCGGAGGAGCGTTACTCATTGCTATCGGTTTCATGGTTGTAGTATTAGTTGATAGTTCCGTTGCTGCTGTCGCCGGATTTGTGATTGTCGGCTGCGGTGCTGCCAATGTTGTTCCTCAATTGGTTTCCTTCGCGGCACATATCAAAGGAATGGCTGTACACAACATTATCAGTTTCATTAATGCCCTTGGATATTCGGGGATACTCCTCGGTCCAGTACTAATCGGATTCGTAGGGAAACATTATGGTTTACATATATCATTTATCGGAATTGCTGTTTTTGTTTTAATTGTTGCGGTTGTTTCGTCTATAATATTGAAGTCCAAACAGACTATATCGCAAACAGATATAAGCTAATAATGGCTATACAATTCCCCAAAAGGGGAAAGTAAGGAGTTTCACGCTTATAGGGCAATGTCATCCAAACTGATAGTATTATTGCAAATTCTTTATTCCACCATTTCCGCCACGCACTCGATCTCCGCCGTCTCTTCATGACGACAAACATACAGCAAATAATAGAAAGTACCAAACTTTCGGCTATCTTTTTGCATAAAGTAAGCAGTTTCTGTATATCTATTCACTATTTGTAAGTTTTTTGCCTAATATATGCATAAAATTATCAAATTATTAGTGTATATCGAAAATAATGTGTAACTTTGCAGCCACTAAAAGTTATAAATCATAAGAAAATGGCATATACAAGATTGACAGCTGCCGAAGCAGCAGCAATGATTAACGACCAAGATAACATCGGACTGAGTGGTTTTACTCCTAACGGCGTACCAAAGGCTACCTTCCGCGAACTCTCCAAGAGAGCCATCGCAGAACATGAGGCTGGCCGCCCTTTCCAAGTAGGTATCTTGACAGGAGCTTCCACCTCGCAAAGCATCGAGGGAGACATGGCAGCAGCCCATGCCATCAAGTTCCGTGCGCCATTTTCTACCAACAAAGACTTCCGTACCCATACCAACCTGGGCGAGATTGACTACGAGGACATGCACCTCGGACACATGGCAGAACGCCTTCGCCGTGGCTTTTATGGCGAGATAGACCTTGCCATCATCGAGGTTTCCGACCTAGAGGAAGGCGAAACTACCTGCAAGGCATTCTTGACCTCAGCCGGTGGCATCGTCCCAACCATCGTACGCCTCGCCAAGAAGGTACTCATCGAGAAGAACACCTTCCACAGCCCAGCCTCTCGTTATCTCCACGATGTCTATGAGATAGCAGAGTGCCCATTCCGTGAGCCTATCCCTATCCTCCACGTCGGCGACCGCATCGGTAAGGAATACGTAGAGATTGATGCCCATAAGATAATAGGTGTAGTGGAATGCAACATCCCGGAGGAGGCTCGTGCCTTCAAGCCTCTCGACCCAGTGACAGAGCAGATGGGCCACAACGTAGCAGACTTTTTGGTCAGCGACCTGAAGAAAGGGCATATTCCACCACAGTTCTTACCATTGCAGAGCGGTGTGGGCGTGACTTCCAATGCCGTTCTAGAGGCGTTAGGACAGAATCCAAACGTACCTGTATTCAGCGTATATACCGAGGTGGTACAGGATGCCGTGGTGAAATACATGCGTGAAGGCAGAATCAAGGATGCCTCCTGCTCCTCCCTCACCGTGACCAACGACACCTTGCAAGAAGTGTATGATGACATCGACTACTTCAAGCAGCATCTCACCATTCGTCAGAGCGAGATTTCCAACTCTCCTGAGGTGATTCGCCGATTAGGAGTCATCGCCATGAATACCGCCATCGAGTGCGACATCTATGGCAACGAGAACTCCAGCCATATCTGCGGCAGCAAGTTGATGAATGGCATCGGTGGCTCTTGCGACTACGAGCGTAATGGTTACATTTCTATCTTCACCACTCAGAGTACCACCAAGAACGGTTGCATCTCAGCCATCGTTCCTATGTGTAGTCATGTGGATAGCACGGAGCACGATGTGGATGTCATCGTTACTGAGCAGGGCGTAGCCGATCTTCGTGGCAAGGGTCCTTTGCGCCGTGCCAAGGAAATCATCGAGAACTGTGCTCACCCAGATTATCGTCCTATGCTCCGCGAATATCTGAAGTTTGCCGAGAAGGGACATGAGCCACAGAGCATGCGTGCCGCCTTGGCGATGCACGACACCTTCCTGAAGAAGGGCGACATGCGATTGACCGACTTTGGGGAGTATCTGAAATAAAAGCTAGCTCGATTGAGTTAGCTTGAGATAAAGCAATAACAGTGCCATCGGAGCCAACTTTTCACGTAGGCTGTTGATGGCACGTCTTTTTTGTACCTTCACCGTCTCGGCGGAAATCTGGAGTTGTTCGGCTATGTCCTTGTTCTTCTTGCCATCCATGCAGAGTAAGAAGATTTCACGTTGGCGAGGAGGCAGCTCGTCGATGGCGGCAAAGAGTTGGCGATAGATTTCCTCCTTATTGAATCGTTCAGCCACATCATCCACCAAAAGGTATTCCTGCAAATGTTCGAGAATGGTTTGGCGATACGTGTTGTGTACCGTCTGATGACGCAGATGATTGAACGCCGCATTGTGAACCGTGCGGTAAAGATAGGAAGTAAACTGAGGGAAACTGCTGAACTGTGGGCGTTGCTCCCATAAGACAGAGAACAATTCTTGCACGACATCCTCTGCCATCTCTCGCTCCACAAACTGGCAACCATAGCTTACCAGTGCACGATAAAACTTATCGTACAACAGTTCCATCGACTTGTCATTCCATTCACAAATCTGGGTGATATCTGTGCCAATTTCCTCTCTCAACATAGTTCAACTTGCGTTCGCCCCTTGGCTGTCATTCGTCAAGGACGAGTGCAAAGATACGCATTTTTACCCGAAAACCTATAAAATTGCTACATTTTCTTACTTTTTTGTTCTATATTGTAACCCCTTACACCCATTTAGGTGTTATAACATAAGTTGAGGGAGGAAAAAGTACAACTTCTAAAGCATATATCACAATGAAGAATCCATATAATATCAATACCCTCGTCAGCAAGTTATTGACTGGCGAAATCGACGAGCAAGAAGGCGAGGCTCTGCTGCAAGAAGTAGAGAAAGACCCTTCGCAGAAAGACAAGATAGGACATCTCATGGAGGATGACGACTTCTTAAAACGTTATCATCTGTACCATTCGATAGATGCCGAGAAGGCGAAGGAGAACTTCTTCGCTTCCGTTCTGAAAGAAGAGGAGCCTCAGCCATCAGCCACTCTGGTATGGCTTCGCCGCATAGCCGCAGCCGCAGTTATCACACTTGCGATAGTAGGCACTTGGATGTACCTAGGAAAGCAAGATCCTACCAAGTCCGCTGTCATCACGGCAGAACTGCACCAAGCCATGGAGCGCATAGAGCAAAACGGCATGAACGGCGCAACCCTCATCGTGGGTGGCAAGAAGATGGCGGTAAGCAATGCCCAAGCCGTCGTGGCGAAGGCAGAGCAAATAGAGGAAGAAGGCGGCGCGCTCTTCGGCTCTGAGGAAATCGTGGAAGGCTCACTGGTTACCAAGAAAGACAAGGAGTTCTGGATGGTATTGGACGATGGCACTTACGTACACCTTAATTATAATACAAAACTCGTCTATCCCAACCATTTCATAGGAAGCGAGCGCAAGGTGAAACTCATGGGAGAAGCCTACTTCGTTGTGGCACCTGATGCCAAGAAGCGACCATTTATCGTAGAGACCGCCAATGGTGACGTACACGACTACGGCACTGAGTTCAACGTCTGCACCACCAAGCAAGAAGGCATCACCAGCGTAGTCTTGGTGAAAGGCAAGGTGGGGGTGAGCAGCAAGCACGGCAAGGAATATCTCTTGAAACCGGGCGAGAAAGCTGACTTGCAAGCTGGCAGGACACCCGACATCAACAAGGTGGACATCAACCTCTACACCTCTTGGAACACCGGCAACTTCTTCTTCGATGGTTGTACACTGGATGAGTTGATGGAAGTTATCTCCCACTGGCACAATATGAAGGTGGAGTTTGCCTCCGATGACATCCACGAGATGCACTTCACGGGTAGCATCGACAAATACGAGCCATTGACTCCTACCCTCCACGCCATCGAGAACATCACCGGCTTGAAATTGAGCATCAGGAATGGCAATGTCATTCGTATCAGTCATGATTAGAATCACGTTAGAATACGATTCAAACAGCGATAGAAAAGAATAACAACATAAAACAACATAACATGAAAAGATTCCTATCAATGATGGCACTTGCCTTGTTAGCTTGCATCGCAACAATGGCTGCCACGGTAAAGAAGACCCATCTGAAAGTACTCTATGTAGGTGGACATTCAGACATCGAGACTTTCGGAAATGACAATTATGATAAGGCAGAGAATGCCAAGAGCATCGTAGCTCGCACTGCCGCTTGGAAGAATTTCCTTGAGACTTATTTCACCACCGTGAAAGTGGTGCAAGGAGAGGAATACAATTACAAGATGTCATACAACTACGACGTGACCATCATTGATGGAGACCCTAAACCATTGGAGCCTCGCCGCATGGTTTATCAGAATGGTAAGTTTGCCAAGATGATCTATGCCAAGTATTTCCCAGAAGACTTTGACCGCCCAGTTATCACCATCGCCGATGAGAGCGAGACAACAGGCCGTCGTCTCGGTGTGAAGAACGACTGGTATTGTCTGTGCCTCTTGGGACATGCCTACAACATGAATACCAAGAATGCCATCTTCAAGGGACCTTACAAGGTAAAGTTGACTATGGTGGAGCGCCCTACCCCAGCTGGTGCCAAGGAATATGCAGAAATCACACATGAGCAACTTCCTTCCACCCTACCTATGTGGAAGGTACAGAATAAGGATTACCAAAACACCAAAGGTTACAAAGTAGGTATGGTAACTCGTGAATGGGGTTACCTCGACTCTCCTGACACTGAGATTATCTCTGGTGGCGAGAGTGCCAAGAGCTATGGAGCCATCTCCATCGGTCGCCATGCCAACTTCCTGCATTGGGGATTCTCAGCTTCTCCTGCCGACATGACTGAGGAAGCAAAGCCAGTATTCTTGAATGCCGTTGTATATATCAGCAAGTTTGCTGGTCATCACATCATAGCACGTAAATTAAACGAAGGTATCTCTACACGTACCAGCGTAGATGAGCGAAAATATATTGTAAGTAAAGAAAACTACGAGACTTACAAGAGCATCATAGAAGAAAGCAATAAACAGATGAAACAGATGGCCGATTCCTTAAAGAAGGTAGAAGCTGCCGGTGGCAAACTCTCTGACACAGAGAAATTATATGCACAAATGGGCGACAATCCTCAGCCTATACCAGAATACATTGACTATGTAAAGCAAAGAGCCGGTGACTTGTATGAGAAGTTCGGCACCAACGTAGATGAATATGTAAAATACTATACCGACAACCGTCCTTATTTCTACGGAAACCTCGATGACTATGAGGTAAAGCTGGACGAAGATGCCAAGAGCCTCTGCATCGCCAACAACGACAAGCGCATCCTAGACAAGGCCATCTCCATGTGGGAAAACAACCAAGACGTAGAGAAAGCCAAGCGCATTCTTTATCACTATACCCTGTTGCGTTATGATAATGCCAAGCAGTGGCGCCAATGGTACAACAAGTACCAAAGTAAGCTTTTCTTCACAGAGAGCGGTGGTTGGTTGTGGCTCGTCAACGACTTGGATCCTAAGACACCAGGCAACGACTATAGTGTATTGAAATACAATGAGATCAGCGAAGTGGCTCCTATGGCAGAGAAAGCGAGCAAAGAAGACCCTGTTGCTTTTTCTACTTCCGTCATCAAGGAAAGCAATGAAGGAGAAATCACCATCCGTATGAAGATTTATCCAGATTATCACATTTACTCAGTGGTAAGCGACCAGGACCCATATATTGAAACCAAGTATGAGTTCCAGACAGAAGGCGATGTCAAGTTAGCTGGTGACTTACAAAAACCAACAGGCAAATTGATGGCAGGCTCCAAGTCTGTCATCTATGAAGGTGAGCAAGTTCTTCGCCAAAAATTTACGGGTAAGAATGGTAGTATCACCATCAACATCACCTACCAAGCCTGCGATTCACACGCCTGCTTAATGCCAAAGACCAAGACCTTGAAAATCAGAATATAATAAAATAAGAGAGATTAATTTAACACAAGAGAGAATATGGAACAAATGAAGAGATTGAAGCAGAACCTCCTCGCTACATCACTCCTATTGGGTGCTGTCACCTATGGGGGGGTAATGCCTGCTATGGCGCAACAGCGTCAGAACCAAAAGGTAACCATCGTCAGCAAGTCAATGACCGTCAAGCAGTTCTTCGCCGAGGTGAAGAAGCAGACAGGCTTGAACTTCATCTACAGCACCGACCTGGCAGCCAAGTTACCTCATGTCACCGTGAATGCCAACAACCGTCCTTTGCGTGAGGTATTGGACGAGGTGATGCGCAAGGTAAACTGTACCTACGAGATAGAAGGCAACATCGTGACCATCACTCGCCGTATGGCAGGTGAGCGAGTTCGCAACGTATCGGGTACCGTTACAGACGAGAGTGGCGAGCCACTGATTGGCGTATCTGTCTGCATTGACGACAGCAAGGTATGCACCATTACCGATAGCAAGGGCTTTTATACGCTGAAAGTACCTGCCAACGCTTGTACCTTGAAATTCAGTTATTTGGGCATGAGCACCGCTGAGGTTCGCTTGGGCAATGGCAGAAATCCTGTAAGTCGTTCCGTACAGATGAGCACCGACCACGAGCTTTCAGAGGTCGTGGTGACAGGTTACCAGGAGATTTCAAAGCCTAAGATGACTGGTTCTGTCACCACCATCACTGCCTCCAAGTTAGATGAGCGTTACACCACCAATATCATGAACAACTTGGAAGGTCGTGTGGCAGGTCTCTCGACCTATAACGGCAAGATGACCATCCGTGGAACCTCCTCTCTCTATGCCGAGACTTCCCCATTGTTGGTTGTAGATGGTGTGCCTGTAGAGGGTAGCATCGAAGATCTCAACCCATACGACATCGAGAGTGTCAACGTCTTGAAGGATGCCGCTGCCAACGCCATCTATGGTGCTCGTGCATCCAATGGCGTCATCGTTGTCACCACCAAGAATGCCAAGAAAGCTGGCAAGATTGACATCGACTTCGCTGCCAACTTGACCATCTACGAGAAGAAGAACGTGGATTACGCAGACAACTTCTATATGACTCCTGCTCAGCAGGTAGATACAGAGGCTAATTATTGGGACTACTACTTCTTCCACAATGATGGAGAAGTGACCGACCCTATCAAGGATGCAGAACAAGCCATTGCACAAGGAACACAAGCTGTCACCCCTATTCAATACGCTTATTATCAACGTGCCAAAGGAGAAATCAGCGATGCAGAATTGCAAAGCCAACTGGACGCTCTCAAAAAGAATAATTATGCCAAGGATTATGCCGATGCAGTCTATAAGCAGAGAGTAATACAGCAGTATAACCTCTCTTTGCGTGGTCGTTCAGACAAGTTTACCAATAACTTGACCCTCAACTATAAGTACGATAACAGTGGACTTATCAATCACTTCGCCAACCAGTTCAACGCCCAATACAAGGGCTCTTACGAGGTTGCCAAGTGGCTCACTGCATCTTTCACCATCAACGGCATCTACAGCAAGCAAAAGGAAGCAGGCTATGATTACGGCTCATACGCCAGCATCTGGGCACAGCCAGCCTATATGCCATTCTATAACGCCGATGGTAGCGTCAAGGGGCAGCACTATTGGTATGATGGTGATGACTACTTGACATTTGACTCTCCTTTTGAGGACTTGAGCAGTAACCCTGTGGATGAATTCGCCAAGAACACCCAGATTACTCGCCGACAATACATGCGCTACCATGGTGACTTGCTCTTCAAGATTTTCGATGGTTTGACAGCCAATGCCCAATTCGTATATGAGACCAACCACAACACCGTGGAGTGGATGGCAGAGCAAGACAGTCACGTGATGCGAACCATGCGCAATGCTTGTTACTATATGGGAGCAGATGGCACATACAAGAACTATGTTCCTACAACAGGAGGTATGCTCCGCACCACCAACACTGACGGTCGCTATTGGACAGCCCGTGGTCAGCTCAACTACAGCAAGACCTTCGGCAAGCACGACATCATGGCTATCGCAGGTATGGAGTTTCGTGAGACCAAGCAGACAGGTTCCAAGGCTTTGATGCTCGGCTACGATGACCAGCTACAGACTAGCTCCACCCACACCATCGACTTTGGTACATTGAGCACCATGACATACTCACCTTTGTTCTTTGGTGCATCTGGTGGTTATCCTATCTCTCAGTTTGTATTTAGCCCATATATGGAAGACGGAATGGGAGTTGTTGCAGAGCAACATCACAAGTATGCCTCAGGCTACTTCAACCTCACCTATACCTACGATGAGAAGTATAACGTATTCGGTTCTTTCCGTAAGGACTATGCAGATGTTTATGGCTTAAACTCCAAGTTCCGTGGCACTCCACTTTGGTCTGTCGGAGCAGGCTGGCTGATTCACAATGAGGATTTCATGAAAGACTTCAAGTGGATCAACTTCCTGAAGCTCCGTGTCAGCTATGGTGTGACTGGTAACATCTACCAGGGTGCAACCAGTTATATGACTGCCTCTTCTGGCAGCCTCAACTCATATACGAACCTCCCATACGGTACCATCGAGAGTCCAGCCAACCCTAACTTGAAATGGGAGCAGAGCCGTACCACCAACATCGGTATCGACTTCGGATTGCTCGACAATCGCTTGCGCGGTTCTATCGACTATTATAATAAGGTAGGTAAGGATATCTTCTCCAATCGTACCCTCGACCCAACCACAGGTTTCTCATCCATGTTTGTCAACATGGCATCTATGTGCAACCGTGGTATCGAGTTGCAGTTGACTTACGACTGGCTGAGAGCTGCCAACCGCAAGGGATGGTCATGGACTACCAACTTCACGATGTCACACAACAAGAACATCGTAACAAGCGTAGAGAACCCATCCACTAGAGCTTATCAGCTCACCAGCAACCCATACGTAGAAGGCTACCCATCCAGTGCCCTCTGGTCTTACCGCTTTGCAGGCATCAGTGACCAAGAAGGTGAGAAAGGACAGACCTTGTGGTATATCGAAGATGGTGGAAAATCACACTATGCATCAGGAAAAAGCACCAGTATTTTGGAATACTCTGGACAGAGCGAGCCAAAGGTCATCATGGGTATGGACAACAGCGTAAGATGGAATGGATTCTCATTCAGCATCCTCATGGCTTACTATGGTGGACATAAGATGAGAGCCTTGGCTGAAAGCGAGACCTTTACAGTGCCAAGCACGGCCATTGCTAGCTATTTCTTGAACGCATGGACACCAGAAAAACCAACCAGTACCCCTGGTATCGGTCGTTATGCTTCACGCTCTCTGGGTTCAGAGCCAGATGAGTCTGACATTTCCATCCATCATGCCGATTTCTTAAAGATACGCAATATCGTGTTTGGTTATGACTTCCCACAACAGTGGATTAAGCATCTGGGCATGAATCGCTTGACCTTGCGATTCCAGATAGACAATCCTAAGTATCTATGGGTAGCCAATAGCGTACACGTCGATCCAGAGACCCTTGGCTTGCGCAATCCAAGCTCATTCATCTTTGGATTGAACGTCAACTTCTAATCGAGAGTATTTACGACATAAAGACAATTAAAAAGATAAGAACAATGAAGAAAACATTATATAGCTTACTGGCTGTGGCAGCCTTGATGCTGACATCCTGTGAAGACTTCACCGACCTGCAGCCTAAAGGCAAGAACTTGCTCACCACCACCGACCAGTTGGAGATGCTGCTCAACTCTGAATTACGTGGTTGTGGCTCAGACATGAGACAAATGGCAGGCGATATGATATACGCTTTTAGCAATGTTGCAACTACTATAAGCCAGCCCGTCAAGACACGCAATGTGATTATATGGACATACGACGAAGCCAACATGGACAAAATGGCTGAGTTGACAACCAGTGATAATGACTACAGCGACTTCTATGGTTACATCGGTACCATCGCCAACCCTATCTTGACCAAGATTGATGCTGCTACAGGCACTGATGCAGCCAAGAAACAACTCAAATGCGAAGCCCTAACATTGAGAGCCTGGTCATTCTATATGCTTGTCAACAAGTATGCCAAAGCATACAATCCAACAACAGCAGCCTCAACACCAGGCATCATCTTGATGACAGAGGACAAGGATATTCAGACAGCCCAACCTAAAAGCACAGTGGAAGAGGTATATACCCAGATCCTCAAAGACATCAACGAAGCCATTGAGCTGGATGGTCTTCCTGATGTTGCCGTCAACAAGATGCGCTTCAACAAACCTGCCGCTTACGCCGTAAAGGCACTAACACTGCTAAATATGCAGAAATGGGATGAGGCAGAGGAAGCAGCGAAGCAAGCATTGGCAATCAATAGCGCAGTCAACGACTACAACAGTTCCTACCAAGGGACAATTCAAGGTTTAATTGGCGGTACCTATTCTGTAATCAACAGAGACAAGAAAGGCACAGATGAAGACTACTTCCTCAATGGTGACTTAGAATTCTACAACGCCTATACCCCAACAACCATGGCAAACTTCGAGGAAGGACATGCCTATAAGGAAAAGATGGGAAACATGAATATGGCATACGACTATCTAATGGATGCTGGCGAAAGTATGTTGGGCGAATCTGGCTTCAACTTCACATACGACCTCAACTCCTTGTGGAACAATGGCGGTTTACGTTCTACCCAGATGTACCTCGCCATTGCTGAGTGTGAGACCCATAAGGGCAATTATGACACTGCCATGGAATATCTTGACAAAGTTCGTGTCAACCGCATCGACCCAGCCAAGTACCAGCCACTCAAGGGAACAGTCTCCACAGAGGCAGATGCCATCGCTCACGTAAAGCAAGTCACCATGAACGAGGACATCTACAGTGTGAATATCTTCATCGACAAGAAGCGTTGGAACCAATTGGATGATTGGAAACAAGACTACAGCCGCACACTTGCAGGCAAGACCTACACCATCAAGCCAGACAGCAAGATGTGGGTCTTCCCATTCCCTATGAGCGTGATGAACAACAACGACAAGATCACCCAGAATTACAACGAATAAACAAGCATATAGCAATGAAGAAGAGTATATTGATTTCAGCAGCAGCCTTAACTCTGCAAATCGCAGCACAAGGCAAATATACCATCAATGGCAATCTGCAAAACGCAGAGGGGCAGAAGATATACCTCTCTGTTGGAGATTTTGGCAACACAGAAATCGACAGCACTGTTGTTGCCAATGGTAAGTTCACCTTTCAAGGTGAGATGCAAGGGCCTTTTGAAAGTGGCTCTTTGTTTATGGGCGACCTCAATGACTACAGAAACGTAAAGTCTTGGGGCATTGCCATCGAACCTATGACCATCACAGTATCTGGTGATGCCAACAACAAAGAATCTGTTGTCATCAAAGGTGGAAAAGCACAGGAGGAACTCGACAGAATGACCCAAGAAATGGCTGTTTTTGAGAAACCTCTCCGAGCACTCAATGACGCTTACTATGCCCAGCAGACGAAAGAAGGAAGAGATTCCATCGACAAATTGCAAGAGCCATACCGTAAGCAATACCAAGAGTTTACCAAAAACTATATCCAAACACACACCGACTCTTACTATGCTACCCAATATCTCTCCATGGACATGGGCAGCATGACATACGAGGACATCAAGGCTGCATGGGATAAGCTATCACCTGATGTTCAGAAATATGGAGTCAACGCCAAGGCCATTAAAAGTGAATTGGAAGTATTGGCAAAGGTACGCCCTGGCAAGCCAGCCCCAGACTTCACTGCTAACGACATCAACGGAAAGCCATTCACTCTTTCTTCATTAAAAGGCAAGGTTGTTATCCTTGATTTCTGGGCAAGTTGGTGTGTACCATGTCGCAAGAGCAACCCTCACATGCGTGAGCTGTATGCCAAGTACCATAAGAAGGGGCTTGATATGGTATATGTCTCTGACGATGACAGCAATCCTGCAAAATGGAAGACTGCCGTGGAAAAAGACCAATTGGTGGGCGATGGTTTCCATCATGTGCTCCGTGGATTAAAGATGGATCCAGTCAAGAGAACCTTTGACAAGACTAACGATATCTCCGACAAGTATGCCATCCATTTCTTGCCAACCAAGTACTTAATAGACAAGAAAGGCAACATCGTTTGCAAAATCAACGAGGGCGAGGATGCCAAACTTGATGCAGAGATAGAAAGATTATTGAATAGCAAATAATAAATCTCTCTCAATAACATCATTAATGATTGAAAAAAGCCGAGGGGCTCGTGATGAGTCTCTCGGCTTTTTATTTTCTTGTCACAGCAACATGCTGAGTCGTTATTTCACGTTATCTTTATAATCAACCTTACTCCACATTCAATGTAAACTCCTTTGAGAATGGAGGCATACAGACATTGGCATCACAGCACTGACACTCGAAAGTACACTTGATGGTGGCAGGGAGAGAGGGAAGGCTCACATTCTGACGAATGGTGACATTGCTGTCGTAAATGGTGGTACCCTCCTTCACAAAAGGCTTTGGCATAGGATAATAAGCCTCGCCGAGCACTGCTCCATCAGGCAAGGTGCAAGTAATCTTCATTGGGATGTATGGATCGCTCTCTGCTACGGTTCTGTAGATATGATAACCAGGCATGATCTTTACATCAAAGACAATATCCATACCACCAATATCTAACTTCTGCACACGTGCTGTGACAACCACAGGATTCTCATGGCTTGCCTTAGCATTAGAAGAGCTAGCTTTCTCTGCAGCTTCTTGTTCTGCTAAACGTTTTTTTGCCACAGAATAGTCATTACCAGGAGCTTTTCTGTCATTCACCATGAAATACCAGCCACCACTTTCGGTGAAGAACATCTTGTCTTTATAAGTATTATACCACTTGCGCCAATCGGCAACGTTGGTGAACTCACAAAGCGTATATCTTCTCAATACTCGCTTAGCACGCTCCACCTCTTGGTTGTTCTCCAAACAAGTGATGGCCTTGTCGATGAGACGCTTGTCGTTGTTTGGAATCCCCCAAGCCTTAGCATCGTCATCGATGACAAAAGTATAAATGCCCTCACCACCATAGAAGTAAGGCTTATTGTCATCATAATACTGCTGATATTTGGTTTCATCCTCACCAAACTTAGCATAGAGAATAGGGTATTTCTCTTTCATAGTTTCAGCGTATGTCTTCTCTGTCGGAACATCTGCCTCCGTGAAATCAACATACATTTTTTCCATACCACTCAATTCTTCACCTTTTGCCTTCTTCTCACGTGCCTGTTTGGCTATCTTCAAAGTCTCTTCATAAAAGACCTTGTCCATCACCGCTCTCTCCTGCACATATTTCTTGGTGCAAATGTATTTATCTTCCTTCAATATTTCACGGGTGGCGATGTTCTCATTATACTTGCGCACAAGTGGAGTGCCACGGAACTTGGCGATATAAGCTACGGCATTGGCGAAGACAACCTTTGCCTCTGGAGTCATATACATAGGAGAACCAATAAAGCCCCAAGTCAAGAAGTTTCCATGGCGACCAAGTGCCACAGCATCAAGCGTCTTGGCACAAACGCCACTGGAGATAAACTCACAATCAGGAGAATCAAGGTATCCCCAAGGACGTGATACCATACCGATGTTGAAATCAGGATTTGTCTTATACCCCTCTGTATTCACTTTCCACATCATCACAGAATCCGGCACATTGCCATCTTGATAATAAGCATAGTGGAAAGCATCCTCAGGAGTTGGTTGCTTGGTGAGTGTTATCTTAGTCTTGAAAGGTCCCTTGAAAATAGGATGCTGCAAATTCATGCTGTGGGCATCGGCATCCAGACAAAGACAAAGCCAGTCGTTCTTGGTTCCATATTTTTGCCCAATTCTTTCTCCCATACTAGCAATAGTGATAGTAGGGCAAGAATAATCTTGTGGAAGATACTCTTTTTCTTTCATTGTGCGAGAAACTCCCTTAAAGTTGTATTCTTTCTCTGTCTCTTTCAAGACTGGTGGACATCCATCAAAGATGGTCACGTCATATCCATTGCTCATCTCTGGTTTCCAGTCTTTTGCCTGCATGGTCTTGACTGTGGTAAAATAAGTGCGAAGCAAGTCGCCAAATGACGCCTCACGCTTAGCTACCTCTGCCTGAAATTCAGCCTCGCTCTTGAAATGGCCATTGCTGCCCATCTCGCCATGCGACCAATCTGCTTGTCCACCGAGGTAAAGTACACGAAGCTTCTGCTTTTTTACTCCTGCCCAGCATGTCATCGAAGCTAACATGCCAAAGACCAAAGCTAATAAAAATGTTACTAGATTTCTTTTCATATCTCTTAATATTAATGTATTTACTCTCTTATATTTTTACTATTAAAACACGCACAAGGAACCAATCGGGTACAACGTAAAGACTTTTTAACATAACTTGATTGGGATTTAACCTTTTTATACCTTTCCGGTTAATTATCCTCAAATTCCTTGCGGCATTCGAAAGTTTTTCGTATATTTGCCATCAAATATAAACCGCCATTTATATAAACGAGGATTTACATTATGAGATTCTATGATCGAAAGAAAGAACTTGCAATATTGCAAGACATTGAGCAGCAGTCGTTTGATAATGCTGTATTCACTGTTATGATGGGACGCAGAAGAATCGGAAAGACATCCCTCATCACGCATGCACTTGCCAACAAGGAGTACGCCTACCTTTTCGTATCTAAAGATTCCGAGGCTTTATTATGCCAAAATTTCCAACGAGACTTGGAGCAACAGATAGGGCTAACGGTATATGGAGAAGTCACTCGATTCAAGGATCTATTTGAGATCATCATGAAAGAGGCACAAAGAAGACACCTCACCCTTGTCATAGATGAGTTTCAAACACTATATAAGATCAATCCTTCCATCTTCGGCGACATCCAAAACATTTGGGATAGATATAAGCAAGATGCCAAAATCAACTTCATCGTGCTCGGTAGTATCCAAACACTGATGAAGCGTATCTTCGAAGACCATTCTGAGCCTCTCTATGGTCGCCCAACATCCAAATTCACACTTCGACCATTCACCATCGATGTGATGAAGGAGATTCTCCATGATGCCAACCCCAACTATACGACAGAAGACTTGCTCTGCCTCTATGCCATAACTGGCGGTGTAGCAAAGTACATCGAACTGCTTATAGATGCCAAATGCTACACGAAAGAAAAGATGCTCAACTATATCTGTCGCCAGGACTCCTACTTCCTAACCGAAGGAAAAGATCTCCTCAACCAGGAGTTTAGTGGCGAGTTTAGCACCTATTTCTCCATCATGCAAGTAATAGCAGCAGGCAAGACCAAGCGCAGCGAGATAGACAGTACGCTCCACAAAGACATGGGTACCTACTTGCAGAACCTAGAAAACAAGTATGAGCTGATCTGCCGTATGAAACCTTTGCTCGCCAAACAAAATGGAAAGGTGACGGTATACGAGATACACGACAACTTTCTGCGTTTCTGGTTCCGTTTCATCTATCCATATCAATCCTTGATAGAACGAAACTTGTTTTCGCTTTTGCGAAGCAATATCACCAGCAACTACGAAGGTTTCACAGGCAGGACATTGGAACGTTACTTCCAAGACAAGGTGATGGAAACAGAACAATTTACCCAAGTGGGAAACTGGTGGGACAGAAAGGGACAGAACGAGATCGATCTCATCGCCATCAATGAATTTGAACACTCAGGCATCGTTGCGGAAATCAAGCGAAATCCGCACAAGATTAGCATGACAAAACTACAAGAGAAGATAGAAGTATTACCGAAGAAAGACTTCGGAGAATATAAACTTCAGGCTATGGCATTCTCGTTGGAGGATATGTAAAAAGGCAAAAGCCGAGAAGCTCGTGATGAGTTTCTCGGCTTTTGCTTTATAATTTCAAGAGTTTGGCAAATTCCCAAACCACGATACCTGCCGTCACACTGACATTGAGCGAATGCTTGGTACCAAACTGTGGTATCTCCAAGCAACCATCGCTCATATCCACGATGTCCTGCTTTACGCCCTTCACCTCATTGCCGAAAATCACGGCATAGCCCGAAGGGAGTGAAGAATTCTCTTGTTCACCAGATTCTAACGATGTTTGAATGAGCTTCGAATGGGCTTCGGAAAGATTCTGAAGCTTGGTAGAACCTTCCACCTGCTCGATACTATACACGAAGTAGCCTTTCTCCTTCAACTTCTCCACAGCCTCCTCGGTTGTCTTGAAGTATTCCCAATCCACACTGTCCTCTCCTCCAAGGGCGGTCTTGTGGATTTCTGCATTAGGAGGAGTGGCTGTGATACCACAGAGATACACCGCCTCCACACGGAAAGCATCGCAGGAGCGGAAGACACTTCCCACATTATACAACGATCGCACATCATCGAGGACAACTATCAAGGGAAGCTTCTCTGCCTCCTTGAACTCCTCCACCGTGAGGCGATTCATTTCTATCGTTCTTAATTTACGCATTTTCTTTCGTCTTATAAGCCAAGGCATACATGCGAATCTGCTTGATCATCGCCAAGAGACCATTGCTGCGGGTTGGACTCAGATGATCCTTCAAACCAATCTTCTCTACGAAATAAAGATCAGCATCCATAATCTCCGTAGGAGTATGACCGCTCAATACGCGAATCAGAAGAGCGATGATACCCTTCACGATAAGTGCATCACTATCAGCAGTAAACACGAGCTTGCCATCCTCATAATCGCATTGCAACCATACACGGCTCTGACAGCCATCGATGAGGTTCTGCTCGTTCTTATATTTCTCATCAAGAGGAGCCAATTCATTACCCAAGTCGATGAGCATCTGATACTTATCCATCCAATCGGTGAAGTCCTGGAATTCCTCTACTACTTCATCCTGCAAATCATTGATTGTAGCCATTATTTTATTTCCTT